>FLOH01000721.1_pt1 | contig 62105 bp, 66 predicted proteins | sample 756751 | NCBI WGS metagenome assembly FLOH01 (sample SAMEA4026879, study PRJEB14308) | marine metagenome | biome: coastal water; material: water | depth 74 m
CAACTGTCACAACGCAGCTCCATCAGAGCTTCATCGTTTGTACAGGCTATTACATGAATGTCGTAATCTTTGAATAAGCGTTTGCATGATACGCATTTGCATGTTTTTTTCACGTGTTTTACTGCATATTTTAGCTCCTCGTAGTTCATTTAATCTTGTTAATTGCTAAGTTGATTCTTTCAATTGATTGATCTTTTCCAAGGACCCAAGCGAGTTCGAATGCTCCTGGTGAAAACTGTTGACCGCTTAGTGCTGCGCGCAAAGGCCAAAGTAATTGACCGTTTTTGATATCGAGGGTGGTAACTTTGGTCAGTAATGCCTCGGTGATTACTTCCAGTCTCCAGTCGGATATTGCTTCCAGGGTTTCGATGCTTGCTATCAAGGAACTTTTTGCCTGAACTAAGTCTACCTGCATTTTCTCATGAGTCAACAATTCTTGGTCATATTCCTCTAAATTATAAAACGATTTTAGGGTGGCGTTTGTTTCATCTTTTTCTTTGAGAATCTTTTCTTCTGATACTATTAGGGCTTTGGTGAGCTTTGTTGGGTCTTTTTTATAGTCTGGTTCGATGATGTCTTCGACTTCTTTGAGAATGATTTCACCGCGTTTTTCGCTAAATTGCTCTTCTTGGGTGTTTGTGGAAAATTTATAGCTGAATTGGCCTCTGCGGGGCTCGGTTATTTCGACTTGTGGGTCGATTTCTTCGGCAATTAGTTGGAGTTTTTGCAGATGTTTTTCTTTTTTCCAGCGCCAATTGAACCAATCTAGTTTTTCCAGATTGAAGACCGCTCCAGCTTTGTGTACTTTTTCCAGACTAAAGGCTTCTTCTAATTCTTGGAGGGTAAATATTTCTCTTTCTTCTGCGGATCCAGGGTTCCAGCCGAGGAAGACAATAAAATTGATTATTGCTTCTTTCAGGTATCCTTTTTTGATGTAGTCTTCCGCTGAAACGTCGCCTTGTCTTTTTGATAGTTTGGTTTTATCGGCATTTAGCATCAATGGTAAATGGGCGAATTCTGGAGGTTCCCAGCCGAAGGCATGGTATAAGGCAATGTGTTTTGGCGTTGATGGTAGCCATTCTTCACCGCGGATGACGTGAGTGATTTTCATTAAATGGTCGTCGATGACATTTGCGAGGTGATAGGTGGGAAAGCCGTCGGATTTCATCAGAACTTGATCGTCGATTGTTTTGCCGTGAAATTGGACGTTTCCGCGGATGAGATCTTTGAATTTCAAGGTTTCGTAAGGAACTTTTAGGCGAATAACATAGGGGGTGTTTGACGCTAATTTTGCTGCGATTTCTGATTCCGGAAGGTCACAACAATGGCGGTCGTACATTGTTGCTTGTTTGTTTGCTATTTGACGTTCGCGCATTTCGTCTAGGCGTTCTCTGGTGCAAAAACAATGGTAGGCTGCGCCGTTTTTCAGTAATGTTTGGACATGTTCGCGGTAGATTTCGGTTCTTTCTGATTGAATGTATGGTCCGTGCTCGCCTTTTTGGCTTCCGTCTGGCATTGGACCTTCGTCGTATTCCAGTCCGTGCCAGTGCAAAGTGTGAATGAGATTTTCTAGTGCGCCTTCAACGCGGCGTTCTTGATCGGTGTCTTCGATGCGGAGAATGAATTTTCCGTTGTTTTTTCGAGCAAATAAATAGGCATAAAGGGCCGTGCGTAGTCCTCCTATGTGGAGGTATCCGGTCGGTGATGGTGCAAAACGTGTTCTGATCATATGTGGGGATTATACAATATAGACTGTACGAAGTCACAGTCAAAAAAAAGAAGTTTCGAGAGAAGCGAGAATCTGGCATAGTTTGATTTACAGATAAAGGGGTGGTGGCGCTCGGTTTATTTTGCGCTTTCCGCTTTTGTGATTTTTCGGTATATTTCTTGAGTATATGGCAACAAGAAAACGAACGACAACTAGATCGCGTAGAAGGGGTTATAGATCACGTTCCCGTACTACTATAAATTTAAAAATCAAACCGGCAATTGCGCGGGAGATTTGGGCGATTGCTTATTTGGCTTTTGCAATTCTGACAGTTTTGAGTTTACAGGGCGCTTTTGGGATCATTGGTAGTGCTTGGCTTAGTCTTTTGCGACCTATTGTTGGTTGGGGGGTTTATATGGTGCCGGTGGGAATGTTGGTGATATCGATGATGATGTTCTTTTCCGAGAAAGTGAAGTTTACGACAGCGCGAATTTTGGGGATGTTTTTGTTTATTGTTTCTATTTTAAGTATTTTACATTTGTCGGTACCGATTGATGCGATTTATGATTATGCGGCCAATGGGACTTATGGTGGTTATACCGGTTTTGTCACTAATTTTATTTTATTGGAGGTTTTTGGGGTGGGAGTGGTGGGAGCTGCAGTAATATATGTGGCAGTGTTTTTGGCTTCTGTTCTCTTGATTTTTGAGGTTTCGATGAAGGAGGTTGGGACATTTTTGATTCCGGATATTAAAATTCAAGTGGTGCCGGATAAAAAGGTTAAGCCTCAGAGAGAGCATCAAAAGATTATTGAAGGAGAGACTTTGCAGATCGAACAACAGGGTATTACAATTCATAAGGCTTTAATTGGTAGTGTTGAAGGGGCGAAAAAGAGGATTTCTGATGTGATTTATGAAGATGAAACTGAGAATAGTGATCAGATGTCGTTCGATGATGTGATTGTGGATCAAGTGGAAGGGGAGCTGTCTAGTTCAGAGATGGAGGCGGAGATGGAGGAAGAGATTGAGTGGGAATTTCCTTCTTTGGATTTATTGAAAGATGGAAACAGTGAAATTAAGGTCGATGAAAAGGTTTTGGTTAGTAATGCAGCGACAATAAAACAGAAGTTGAAGCAATTTGGAATTGATGTGGTGATGCATGAAGTGAATGTTGGGCCGACAGTGATTCAATTTACTTTGAAGCCGCATGAAGGGGTGAAATTGTCAAAAATTACCGGTTTGAAAAATGATCTCGCTTTGGCCTTGGCAGCTGAAAGAATCAGGATCGAAGCGCCGATTCCGGGCAAATCTTTGGTCGGTATCGAGGTGCCGAATGATTATCGAGCGGTGGTTCATTTGCGCGAAATTATGGAGTCGGGAGTGTTTACTGATGCAAAATCGAAGCTTTGTTTTCCTTTGGGGCGTGATGTTTCCGGGAAGCCGATCATTGCTAATCTTGAGACAATGCCGCATCTACTGGTAGCAGGGGCGACCGGTAGTGGAAAGTCCGTGATGATGAATGCTTTTTTGATTTCACTGCTTTTTCAAAATTCACCGCGAGATTTGAAGTTGATTTTGATTGATCCGAAGAGAGTGGAATTGTCTGCTTATAATAATATTCCGCATTTGTTGACACCGGTGATTGAGGATCCGGATAAGGCGGCGATTTCATTGCGTTGGGTGGTGGCGGAAATGACGCGGCGTTATATGGAGCTTTCGCGCCATAAAGTGCGAAACATCGAACAGTATAATGAGTTAAAAAATACTAATAGTTTGCCGAAAATTGTAGTGGTGATTGATGAGTTGGCGGATTTGATGATGACTTCCGGTAAAGAAGTGGAGGCTTCGATTTGTCGAATTGCCCAGATGGCCAGGGCGGTGGGAATACATCTGGTTATCGCTACACAAAGGCCTTCTGTCGATGTTATTACCGGTTTGATTAAGGCGAATATTCCTTCTAGAATTGCTTTTGCGGTTAGTTCTTCGATTGATTCTCGAACGATTATTGATGGTGGGGGAGCGGAAGATTTGTTGGGACGAGGAGATATGTTGTATCTGCCGACAGGAGTGAATAAGCCGATTAGAATTCAGGGTATTTTTGTTTCAAATGAGGAAATAAATCGCGTGACAAATCGCGTGAAATTGACGCGTGAACCGAATTATGATGAGGCGATTACTTCAATGGAAACAGCTAAACGGAGCATGGTGGGGGTGCCGGATTCTGGGGCGGGTGCTGATGAGGATGATCTGTATCAGGCGGCTTATGTATTGGTAAAGGAGTCGCGCAAGGCTTCGGCTTCATTGTTGCAGCGACGCTTGAAAGTGGGGTATGCGCGCGCAGCGAGGTTGATTGATTTGCTTGAGGAAAATGGTGTCGTCGGTCCACCGGATGGCGCAAAACCGAGGGATATATTGGTGGAGTAGTAGGTTTTTGTAGAAAACATTCCTTCAGACTGCGCGAAGTTGCAGTCATTATTTAGTAGTTCGAGCGAGGCGAGAATCCCCGGGGATGCTTTTTTTTGTGTTTTTGTGGCGGGGGCGGGAGGTGCGTTGGATTAGTTGCGCTCGGAGAAAATCCTCGAGGATTTGCTGAAAGTGTCCCCGGGGATGCTTTCTTTGACACTATTCTTTTTTATTGTTACTGTCTGGCACTATCTTAAAATTATCATGAATTTAAAACCTTTAGTTTTGGTTTCCGCTTTGGCACTTGGGGCATGTGATGAAGCTGTTGATTTGCCGGGCGCTGCATGTGTGCAGATTCGAGATGCTTGTTATCCGCCCTGTGAAACTGATTGGGATTGTGAGGAAGGGTTGGCTTGTTTTATTGTTACTGTGCGTCAAAATGAGGCGGTGAATGTTTGTCTTGATGGAATTGATGGGTTGGAGGGATAAAAAAAGCTGTACTGAGTACAGGATTATGGGCTTTTTGTGGCTTAGGGTAGCAAAATTGTCTGTAAAAATCCCCGAGGATTTTTGCTGCGATATCTTCTTGCGTTTTTCTGGATTTGTTGTTATAAAATTAACCTTAATTTTTGCAAGTATGGGTGGTGTTCGTGAACAATTAGAAGGGAATATTTTTCAAGCTGATGCTGAACGACTTGCTGCTCTTTGTTTTTTGCAATATTTCATACCTAAGGATTTGAATAGAAAGATTCTTGGTCCGATGGCACAGGAGATTGGTGCTGTGATTGTTTGTGTTGAGTTTGTGCGAAGAGCTTTAGAGGAAATTCTCGTTGAGTTTGAGATGGGTGAATTTAAAGAAGCCTATCGTGTCGCTTTGAGAAGAGTGGTTTATGGTCAGCTAAATTGCAAACCTGCTCGTCGCCAGGTAGACGCCGACAGTCATGAATAGGGTGCCGCAAATGATGGTGGCGATGATGCCCCAGGCGATGATGCGGCGGTAGGTTTTGGCGTGGGTGCTGGTTTTGAAGGCGGTGATGATCAGGGCGATGCTGATGATCATGGCGATCCAGATGCCAAGGCTTGCGAATAATTTGATATTAAGGGAGAAAATTACGCTGGTGAAAAATATTCCGAGGATAAAAAGGGTCAGTCGGGTGAGGAGGTTGATTTCCTTGATTTTTGAGGTGGTTATTTCTAGCTTCATGTAAAATACTTTACGCCATTTTCGAAGATTTTTAAACCTTCGCCTTTTTGCGGTAGTGCTTTGCCGGCGCGGAGCATTATTTCCTTTTGTAAGGGCCAGTCTTCGTGGTTGGTAAAGGAGTTGTTGCGTTCGGGGTGGGGCATTAGACCGAAGATGCGGCCGCTGGGGTCGCAGATGCCGGCGATGTCGTCGAGGGCGCCGTTGGGGTTCTCTGGAAAGTGGCCATTGGCGGGGGAGCCGTCGGGCATGATGTAGCGGAGAACGATTTGGTCGTTGGCCTGCATTGCTGCGAGAGTTTGGGCGTCGGTGTAGAAATTGCCTTCACCGTGGGAAATAGGTAGGCGGATGGATTCGAGGTCCTGGGTCCAGATGCATTTTTGGGAGTGGACTTTGAGGTTGACCCAGCGGCATTGGAGGCGGGCGGTGCTGTTGTGCATTAGGGCGACTTGGCGTTCGCCGTATTTGTCGTCGAGGGCGGGGGCGAGGCCGAGGTTTGCGAGCATTTGGAAGCCGTTGCAGATGCCGATTACTAGTTTGTCAGCACGGGCGAATTCTAGAACCTGGTCTTTAAGATTGTTTTTTAGTTTGTTGGCGACGGCGTTGCCGGAACCGGTGTCGTCAGCATAGGAAAAGCCGCCCGGGAGGACCATTATTTGGTAGTTGTTGAGGTTTTTACTACCATCGATTAAGTCATTGATGTGGACAATCTCGGTTTCTGCACCGGCCCATTGGAAACAGACTGCGGTTTCTTCTTCCGAGTTGATGCCAAAGCCTGTGAGGAGAATAACTTTTGGTCGCATTAGTAGTTTTTAAATGTTTCGTGATAATGTTTATTGAGGGTGTCGACGTCTGTGTCGATCATTCCTTTGATTGTAAATTTTTTGTTTTCAGTGATGGTGCCGATTTGATAATGGGGGAATTCTTTAAAGTGTTCTTCAAATTCTGCCTGGCGTTTTGGGTCGATTGTAACAATGAAACGCGATTGGGATTCGGAAAAAAGTAAATAATCCTTGCGGTTGAGAGCTGGTAGGGAACTGAGATCAATGTTCATTCCTAGTTGTCCGGCAATTGCTTTTTTTGCTAATGCTATTGCCAATCCACCGAAGGCCGGGCTGAGAGCAGAGGCGATCATTCTTTGGTTGATGGCTTTGCGGAAGGCTTTGTAGAGCGCTTTTGCATTTATGGCATTTACTTTTGGTACATTGTTTCCGATGGTATTATTCATTTGAAAATATTCGCTGCCACCGAGTTCTTCTCTAGTTTCTCCGAGAATGTAGATTAAATCCCCGGGGATTTTTGGGTCGAGAGAGACCGCTTTGGTGACGTCGTCTAGGACGGCGATTGAGGAGGCGAGGAGAGTGGGTGGGATAGAGATTTTGATTGGGTTGGCGTTTTTGTCGAAGCCTTTGAAGTCGTTGAACATTGAATCTTTGCCGGAAATGTAGGGAGTGCCATAGGCGATAGCGTATTCGTAGCAAGCGCGAACGGCTTCTTTTAATTCGCCGAGGCTTTGTTCCTCGTCTGAGCTGCACCAGCAGAAATTGTCCATTAGAGCCATATAATCGACGTCGGCACCGACGGCTACGGCGTTGCGGATGGCGGTGTCAATAGCGCAAGCGGACATGTGGTAGGTGTCGATTGCGGAATAAATTGGGTTGATTCCTTGAGAACAGATGATGCCGCGGGTGGTCTCCGGAAAGGGTTTGGTGATTGTTGCTGTAGCATTGACTGCGCCTTTTCCTTGGAGGGGTTTTAGAACGGATCCGCCTTGGACGTTGTGGTCGTATTGGCGGGAGATAAACTCAAAACTGCAGATGTTTTTGCGGCTGAGCATAGTGTGTAGGGCATCTGTGAGGTCCGGTTCTTGGAAGTTTGGTTCGGGATTTTGGGGTTTTAGATAAGTGCCTTTGAGATGTTTGTTTGGGAGACCGTCGTGGAGGAATTCCATGTCCAGGTCCATTATTTTTTCGTTATTGTAGTTTACTTCGCAGCGTGTTTCAGCAGTGAATTCTCCGACAACTGTTGCTTCGACGCCACGTTTTCCCATCAGGGCGAGGAATTGATCAATTTTTTCCGGTGGTACGGAAAGAGTGATGCGCTCCTGGGATTCGCTGATCCAGATTTTCCAGGGTTCGAGATTGGGGTATTTGAGAGGGACTTTGTCCAATTCTACTCGGCATCCACCGCATTCACGAGCCATTTCTGCGATAGAGCAGGATATTCCACCGGCACCACAATCGGTGATGCTGGTGTAGAGATCTTGGTCGCGGGCTTCTTTTATGAGAGCGTCGGATAATTTTTTTTGGGTAATCGGATCACCAATTTGGACAGCGGTTGCTGGACTTCCCGCTGATAGCGCTTCGGAAGAAAATGTTGCACCATGGATTCCGTCTTGGCCAACACGTCCGCCGACGATGACGATTTTGTCTCCGGGTTGGGCTTGTTTTTCCCAACTGTTAGCGCCATTTATCTTGCGCGGGATTAGTCCAATAGTGCCAACGAACACAAGTGGTTTACCTTTATATCCTTTATCTACGACGAGGAAACCTTGAGGAGTAGGGATCCCGCTGCAGTTTCCGCCTTCATTGACGCCGGCAATTATTCCTTCGAGGATGCGTTTTGGTGGTAGGGCCGGGGTGGTGAGGGCTTTGTCACGGTAGATCGGTTCGTGGTCATCGGGATCGCCGACACAGTAACCGTATTTATTGATAATTGGTTTTGCGCCCTTTCCAAAACCAATACAGTCGCGATTTACACCAACAATGCCAGTGACAGCTCCGCCGAAAGGATCGAGGGCGGAAGGGGAATTGTGGGTTTCTGCTTTGTCGGTAATCACCCAGTTTTCATCGAAAATGATCCCACCGGAATTATCGGAAAAAACGGAAACACAGAAGTCTTTGTCACCTTTTGCTGCCCGGATTTCATTGGTAGCACGCTTGATATAGCCTTTGTAGAGGCCATCTTTTAGTTCATTTATTTCTGCGGCGAAAATGGTGTGTTTGCAGTGTTCGGACCAAGTTTGGGCGATGGATTCTAGCTCGATGTCGGTTGGTTTGCGGCCTTCTTTTTGAAAATAATTTTTGATTGCTTCAAGGTAATCTTTGCTGAGGGCTAGCGGTCCGCGGCGAGTGCCATCGTGGTTTGGGATCCCTTCGCGACTGAGTTTTAGTAGCTCTTGATCAGAAATATCGAGATCGACTTGATCTGTTTTGGGATGGGATTTTAGATGGACTTTGGGGATTATCAGATCCATGCCGCGGTCTGTTTTGAATTGTGTGGTGGATTTGACGGCGATTCTTTGAATCAATTTATTGGCTAGTTCTTCACCGATTTCTTGAGCTTGATCTGTGGATATTTCGCCAGTGATGAGGATAAGTTGGGAAGTGTGGACGCTTCCTTCGCCCTGGAAAGTGATTTTAAAGCGGTCTTCGATTGTTTCGCGGGCAGTGGTGGCAATATTGTCAGTGACACCAGGTAGGAAGCCGATTTCGAGGGCTTGGTTGAATTCAGCAGTTTGTGCCTGGTCGATTAAGTAGGATTGGGAGATTGGATTGCTGAGCATTGAGGCGATTGTTTCCAGTTCTGTTGGAGAAAAATCGCGATTGATGGTGTAAACATCGATCACTTTTGCTGCAGAAACTTTGTAGCCTAAGGATTGGAGTTTCTTTTGTATGATGTCAGAGCGGGTGTCGTTGACGATAGTTGAAACTTCTATGCGGTGTGCCATTGATTAGTTTAGGTTAGCTCTACTGTCCACAACATTTTTTATGTTTTTTGCCACTACCACAAGGACAAGGTTCGTTACGTTTTGCCGAATCGACCGGAGCTGCTTTTCTGATTTGCTGTGGTTGTGATGTGGGGATGAAAGTGCTGCGAGTTACTGATCCTTCTCTGTCCCCGGGATGGCGGGCTTCAGTTACTTTTACTTCCGCTTTTTGGAGCATTTCTTGGGGCACGACTTTGCTGAGGTCCATTTTGAATAATGTGGTGATTGTGCCACCGCGAATCAGTCCAAGCATTTCCATGAACATATCGTAGGCTTGGGATTTGTATTCGGTTAGAGGGTCTTTTTGGGCATAGCCACTAAATGCGACGATGCCACGTAATTTACTCATAGCATCAATATGATCCATCCAAAGCCTGTCGTTGGTACGGAGATAGACGGCTTTTTCTATTTTGCGCATTAATTCCGCTTCCGGAAGAGTTTTTTCCAGATGATTGTAGTTGTCTTTAAAATAATTTTGGCAGTATTCGATTAATTCTTTTTGGTTCTTTATTGTGGAAAGTTTTTCGGTGGTGAAATTGTTTTCTTTATGAATGTTTGATATGTGATCGTGAATTCCTTGATAGTCCCATTCTTTTTCCGGACGGGCTTCAGTGAAATTGCGGACAAGTTCTTCGGCTAATTGATCGAGCATTTGGTCGAGATCTTCTTTTATTTCTTCTTTATCAAGAATTTTTCGTCTTTGGGTGTAGATAACATTTCGGTGAATATTCATTACATCGTCGTATTCGACAAGGTGCTTACGGATGTCAAAATTATGGCCTTCAACCTTTTTTTGAGCACTTTCGATTGAGCGGGATATTAGGCGAGTTTCGATTGGCATATCGTCTGGTACTTTGAGTGCATTCATCATGCTGAGCATGCGATCGCCACCAAATTTGCGCATTAGATCGTCTTCCATTGAAACATAGAATTGAGTTTTTCCCGGATCTCCTTGTCTTCCGGAACGACCACGGAGCTGGTTATCAATACGACGAGATTCGTGTCTTTCCGTACCCATGACATACAGTCCGCCGAGTTCTTTTACACCTTCGCCGAGCTTGATATCGGTACCACGACCGGCCATGTTGGTGGAGATAGTAACGGCATTTTTTTGTCCGGCTTTCTCGACTATTTCGGCTTCTCCTTGATGGTTTTTGGCGTTTAGGACACTGTGTTTTACCCCTTCAATTTTTAGTAATTCACTGAGCATTTCTGATTTTTCGACGGAGACTGTACCGACAAGGATTGGTTGGCCGGTTTTGCTGATCTCTTTAATTAGCTTTCCGATAGCGATAAATTTTCCTTTTTGATTTTTGAATATTACGTCCGGTCGATCTTCACGGGCTAGGTCTCTGTTTGTTGGTATTACTAGTGTTTCAAGGCCATAGATTTGATAAAACTCTTCTTCTTCGGTTTTTGCTGTTCCGGTCATGCCGGCGAGCTTTTTGAATAGTCGGAAGTAGTTTTGGAAGGAAACTGTTGCTAAGGTTTTAGATTCTCTTTTTACTTCAACGCGTTCCTTGGCTTTGATCGCTTGGTGGAGCCCTTGGCCGTAACGTCTGCCAGCCATTAGACGGCCGGTAAATTCGTCAATAATCACTATTTGGTCATCTTGGATGATATAGTCTACATCTTTGCGGTAGCAGGCATGGGCACGCAGGGCTTGTTCGATATGGTGGACTTCAGTGAATCCGGATTCGGTATAGATGTTTTCGACGCCTAGGAGTTGTTCCATTTTAGCGATTCCTTCTTCGGTTAATGTTGCTTGTTTCTGTTTTTCATCTATGAGGAAATGGCTGTTTTCTTTCAATTGGGGGATGAGGGCGGAGTATCTTTGGTATTTTTCGGTGGATTCTTCGGCTGGTGCAGAGATGATCAAGGGGGTGCGGGCTTCATCAATTAAGATCGAATCAACTTCATCGACGATGGCGTAATTTAATTCTCTTTGAACAATGCGTTCGGGGTCGGTAGTCATATTGTCACGAAGGTAGTCAAAGCCAAATTCATTGTTTGTACCATAGGTTATGTCGCAATTGTAGGCGGCTTTTTTGGCAATTTGGTCCATGTCTGAAACAATAGTGCCAACAGAAAGACCAAGATAATTATAAAGAATTTCCATCCACTCAGCGTCACGTTGGGCGAGGTATTCGTTTACGGTTACGACATATACGCCTCTTTCAGTTAAGGCGTTCAAATAGACGGCTAAAGTACAAACAAGAGTTTTACCTTCGCCGGTTTTCATTTCGGCAATATTTCCTTGGTGGAGGACGATTCCTCCTAATAATTGGACGTCATAAGGAATCATGTTCCAGGTTACCTCTTTGCCGCGTACTGCTTTTGTGGTGCCCTGTAGCTGGCGGCAGGCAGTTTTTACTAGAGCAAAGGCTTCCGGTAGGATTTTTTCTAGGGTTTCGCCGTTCTTTAGGCGATTTTTGAATTCGGTTGTTTTCGCGAGGACGGCGTTTTGGTCCTTGATTGTTTGGCAGTATTCTTCTTCGATTTTGTTGATTTCGCCAACTAGGGGTTGGATTTTCTTTAAGGCCTTTTTGTTGCTATCGCCGAGGATTTTGCTGATGATTGATTTGATCATTCTAAGGTAATTATTTTCGCATTTTGTGCAGAGATTTTAACACTTAATTTATATCCCAGTAGGCTTTAGGGTTGACTGTGCTGATAATTATTGTGGAGTTTTATTCGTGGTGTCCTTTTGCAATAACTTCCAATGTTTTGAGGATTATTTTCAGATCCATCCAGATCGACCATTTTTCAATATAATAGCTGTCTAGCTTTACTTCTTCTTCAAAACTGAGATCGGAGCGGCCACTGATTTGGGCGAGACCGGTGAGGCCCGGTTTGATTGTTAAGACAAAGTGGTGGTGTTTTTTGTAATTGGCGACTTCCTCTGGTAGGTGAGGGCGGGGACCAACAATACTCATTGTGCCGATCAGAACATTCCAAAGCTGGGGTAGTTCATCGATAGAATGTTTTCGAATGAATTTTCCGACTTTGGTGACGCGAGGGTCATTTTCGATTTTAACTAATGGTCCATCGATGCGAGTGTTGTTTTTTGCTAAGTCTGTGTAGCGTAAGTTATGACTTTTTGGCTTCATTGAGCGGAATTTGTAGAAGCGGAATAATTCTCCTTTTTGGCCGACGCGTTTGACAGGTGCGCCGTCATCTAATTTAGTAAAAAGAATTGGTCCTTTTGAGTCGATTTTGATGGCTATTGCCGTAATTAAAAGTATAGGTGAAAGGATTATTAGGCCGAGGATTGCGCCGATTATGTCGGTCAATCTTTTGATAATTTTGCCCCAACCGTCGAGAGGGGTGGGTTTTAGGCTGATAATCGGGATGCCGGCTATTGTTTCTATTTCGATATTTGTGCGATGTACCTCGAGAATATCTGGAACAAAGCGGTATGAAATATGGTTTAAACTGCAGAATTCCAGGATTTCTTCGTCATCTTGTTCTTCGGTTTGAATGATTTGATCGATGTGGAATTTTTTGCTGATGTATTCGAATTGATTGATAGTGCCAATTATTTTTAATTTTGTGCTTTGGCTTTTATTGCCAAGCACTCCAAGGATTTTGTAGCTGGGATTCCGGCTTAATTTTTGGCTTATTTCTTGAGTTACGTGATTGTTTCCAATGAAGATTACATTTGTGCGGCCAAAACCGTAGAGAAAAAATAGTTTTTGAATTATTTTAATTATTCCGCGCCCGAGAATGATAAAAATCAGAGTTAAACTCCAACTGTAGAGAATCGCCAAGCGTGAAAAGGGCTGGGTGCGGGTAAAGAAGAAATAAGTGATGATTGCCATTGCCCATAGAGCGCAACCACTAAAGCTTTTACGGGCTTCGTGACTGAAACTGGAGGTCGTTTTGATGCGATACATTTGCTGAAAGGCAAATACAATGATCAAGGTAATTGCTGCTCCTAGCGCGAAAATCAGATATTCTCGCTCGCTTGGGAGCGCGCTGTAATCAATCGGTTTGTCAAATCCTTCGATTGATTCCGTATATAAGCGCAGTTGATAGGCGGCAATGAAGGCCAATACAGTCATCAAAAAATCGATTGGGACTTTGATGGCGCTAAATACTAGGAAGAATTTTTTCACAGATTTTTTTTAGAGAATGTCTTGGATAAGTCATCATAAGCCGAGTTCTGTATCCCGCTCCGCGAACGGAGCGGGATTGTGGTCATCTATCTTTGTCCCCGTATGAGGGGGCTCCAGCAGTGAGAGAATTATAATAGATTTGGGGCTAAAACAATTCTTCCGTCTCACCTTGCATCTCTCAGGGTTTACCACGTCTGATCTTGCGATCGGACCTCCCGCTGAACGGGACTTTTCACCTTTGACTCCCGAAAGAGCTAGTATTGTCTCTGTGGCACTTTCCCTCCGGCTTTGTTACCAAAACCGTGGCGCGCCGTTAGCGGCTGAAATTTCCCATGATGCTCGGACTTTCCTTCCCCCGCCGAGGCGGGGGACGACCACTCCAACTTATCCAAAACAGCTGTAAGTATAGTGTTTATCTGTTTTTTTGCAATTCTAGATTTAAAAATGTAAGATTTTCAAGCAAGTGACGTTTGTATAATCAGTGCGACGGAGATATTCACTTTATATATTAACCAAAAGATTTATGAATACGCTCAAACAATTTTTTACTGCGGGTTTGCTGGCGACCTTTATGGTAAGCAGCTTGGTTCCCGTGGCTTTTGCTGACTCAGTGTCGGGTTCTAATCCTGGTACTCCCGATTTAAAAATTACTATTAGTCCCAATAAAATAATCGAGCATCAAGATGTTTCTTTTGTTGTGGCGACGGTTGATGGTTCGGATATTTCTACCGGTCTGTCTAATTATGATTTGGGTTTTCAGATTATTAGTGCCTCTGGTGCAAATAAGATCAAGGCAGCTGTTAGTGTAGGTGTAAATAATACTTATACAGTTGTGGATAATGGAAGTTCTTATAGAATCACGGTAAATGTTGATGAAAATGATGTCCTCGATACGTCTAGTATTCAATTACCGGTTGGTACCTATACTTTCAAATTTGGTGATACTAATAACAGCGGAGGATTTGATAATGTTTTAATTTCAAGCCAATTTTCCGTGGTAGAAACTGTATTTGGTAATGTGGATTGGAACGGGTTGTTTGCTAGTTTTGGTACTTCTGTTGGAAATCCAACCAGTATTGATTTAGTACCTTCAGTGGTTCAGACAGGTGCTGATGTTTATGTTGTTGCTTTCTCTGATGTTGCCCAGACAAAAGTAGCTGCTTTACCTGCGGGGTGGGATATTAGAGTTTGGTATTTGAAATCTTCCGGTGGGAGTGGGTTTTTCCCAGTTTTTACTATTGAAAACGTTGCAAAATATAGTGATGGGGATATCGTGAAATTTGGTCAAGAAAATGGGGTGTTTGTTTTCTCTGCTGATATGCCTACAAGGACTTATAATGTTACTTTGTATAATGCAAGTGGTCAGATAGTGGGGGAAAGTGCTACTTTGGAGGTTAAAATTGCTGATGAGCTTCAAGCTATAGCTGATGCTTTTGGATCACTTGGTTTTCCGGGTGCAAATATCGATCCAAGTGATTTTGTAGAAGAGGAGCCTGCTCCTCCAGCAGATCCGGGTGTAGTGGTTGATCCTGCTGTTGCTGCGGCTATTGCTGCGGCTGCGAATGCGGCTGCGAATGCGGCTGAAGAGGAAGTGGTTGTTGTTCCAGAGGTAGTAGCTGATGGTGGTGGAAATCCGACATTTGATGTGCATATTCCTGATTTTATTTTTGATCATGCAGAAGTTGCAAATCCCGGATTGAGTCCAGCAATTTGTCATGATATTGATGAGAGTTTCTGGGGTTATGATATTATTGTTTCTTTATTGAATGATAATTTGTTTCCAATTTCGATCGGTGATGATCGTTCGGCTTCTTGTCGTGTCGAGACTGAGGTGAAGAGAAAAGAATTTACTTACTGGTTATTGCAGGCATATCAAGCTGATGCTGTTGCTGATATCGAAGCGTTCCATAACAATTATAATTATGATAATAGTCCTTTTACAGATGTTGATGGTACCGATTCTTATGATCCGTATATCATCATGGCTGCTCAATTGGGAATCGTGAATGGTAACCCAGATAAAACTTTCCGTGGTGATAATGTGATCAATCGTGCAGAGGTTTTGAAAATACTTTTACGTTCTGCGGAGATCTTTATGGATACTAATAGCGAATTAAATAAATTGGCTGAAGCGCAGTATTCTAGCTCTGAACCACAAAAGAAGTTTAATGATGAGGGTTCAAATCAAGAACAATGGTATACACCGTATTTGCACTATGCAGCGGTGAAGAAAATTATAGAAGGGCGTAAATATCTGATCGGAGCTAGTTCAATTGTGAAAGCGGATATGGCGGCCGGAGTGAAGTATGGTGAAGCGGCAAAGATCCTTTACTTTGCCAATAAGTTGGCTGTGGATGGTGAAGCGGCGTTGTAAACTGGATATATGATGGCCTCCCGATGTTTGTCGGGGGGCTTTTTTAGTAGTGATTATCGAGGATTCTTTCTGCGCTAAAGTCTTTTAGCTTGAGATACTCGACGTCGCCTTTTCTCAGTGCGGGTTGGGGGATTAGGCCGATTAGTTCGCTTTCTTTGATGCTGGTGCCGAGTTGTTGGGCGAGTTTTTCGATCGCTTGGTAGACTGTGTGTGGGGGCGTAATGCGGTAGTCGGTGAGGTTCATGGAGATTTGGGCGGTGTCGGTGGTGGCAAGGTAGAGTCCGATTGCTTTTACTTTTGCTAGACCGCCGTCTTTTTCGCGGATTGATTTGGCGATTTTTTTGGCGATTTTGAGATCATTGGTGTTCAGATTGACGTTGAAGGCGATGAGGAGGTCGCGGACGCCGATGGCGATGGAGCCGGCGTGGGAATTTGATGGTGGGACGTAGTCCGGAGGGAGAGTCCGGTAGCCGCCGTGGCGGATGTGGGCGAGGTTGATTGTTTCTGGGCGGGTGGCGGATTGTTCGTATAAGAAAACAGGGATTTGTAATTCTGTGCCAACTCTTTTGGCGAGTTGGTCGGCGTAGGGCAGGCATTCTTTTGCGCTGATGTTTTTCAGGGGGATTAGCGGGCAGACGTCGGTGACGCCCATGAAGGGGTGGACGCCTTGGTGTTTAGTGATGTCGATGTGCTCGGCGGCGGTTTTGATGGCTTGGAAAGCGGCATCTGTCACAGCTTGCGGTGGTCCGATGAAGGTGAAAACTGTGCGATTGTGGTCCTGGTCGCTGGTTTGGTGGAGGATTTTTACAGTTGGAATAGCGGCGATGGATTGTTTGATTGCTTCAATTGTTTCTTGATCGCGGCCGACACTGAAATTTGGGACGCATTCGATCAGACCGCGCGTAGTCGCGGTCAACAGACGCCGCGCAGTCGGCGTCAATCTATATAAATTTCGAGCGGAGCGAGAATCCTTGTTCTGATCCATAAAGTAAAATAAAAAAACCACCTATATTCTAGGTGGCCTTTTCAAATTGTTCCAGCGTTTATTTTTTCTTTAACTTGGAGAATTCTCTTTGAAAGAATTTTACGGCGTTAAGACATTCTTTTGCTTTTTGATTGTTTGGTTCGATCTGCAAAGTCTTTTTGAATAGGACTTCAGCGCGTTCGAAATTTTTATCATTGAGATAACAAACGCCGATGTCATTGAGAATCAATGGGTCGTTTGGTGCTAAGAAAAGTGATCTTTCCAATAAAATTACCCCTCTTTTTCTTTGTCCATTGTGATACATGCTCCAGCCCAGACAACGTAAGATTTCTGGATGGTTTGGGTATAACTCGTCAGCTTTTTCCAATAGATCAACTGATTCAGACCATTTTCCGGTACAAGAATAAACGAATCCTAATAGGTAATTGGCATTTGCGCTGTGTCTGTCGACTTTTAAGGCTTGTTGTAGGGCTTTTTCCGCTTCATTGTATTTGCGCATACTAAGAAAATTGTCGCCAATTTCTTCAAAAGCTTCGACACAGTCCAAATTTTTCATCAAAATTCGTTCACAGATTTTGATTGCTTCTTGGTGTTTACCTTCGTTCTTTTTTTTGTCCGCTTCCTCAATTAAGGGATGCGTCATTTTTAGATCAGACATTATTTTAGGGTTTATTTTTGTTTTCTAAAATCTGATCATTATAGCGGACTTTCTATCTGAAATCAAGCGCCTTAAGGTGTTTTTTGAATTCTGCGCTAAGATCTTTGTGTTTTAGACCAAAATGGACGACCGCTTTGAGATAACCGAGCTTGTCTCCGGTATCAAAACGATTTCCTTCGATTTCCAGACCGTAAATCGGAGAGTTTTTGATGAAATTTTTCATACCGTCGATCAGGCGAATTTCGCCATCTGCACTGGTTGATTTGGTTTTGGAAAGAGTTTCAAGCAAGTCAGGAGTGACGATGTATTTACCGATAATTGCCAGGTTTGATTTTGCTTTTTCCGGCTTTGGTTTTTCGACTAGATTGTGAATTTTATAGAATTCATTGCAAATTTTCTCTTCTATTTCAATAATACCGTATTTATCGGATTCTTTTTTCTCTATTTGGTGCAGACCGATGATCGGGGCTTTGAATTCGTTATATTTTTCAATCAATTGTTTTAGGGGCGGGGTTTTGCTGTCATAAATATCATCACCATAGAGAACAGCAAATGGCTCGTCTTTAATCAATTCTTTTGCACAAAGGATTGCATGGCCGTCTCCTTGCGGGAAAGGCTGTCTAACATAGTATATCTTCGCTAATTTTTCGATTCGTTCCAATTCTCTCAGAGCTTGAGTTTTGCCTTTGTTTTTTAAATGAGAGGCTAATTCATAAGAATAGTCAAAATGGTCTTCAATTGAACGTTTTCCGCGACCGGTAATGATGATGATTTCTCGAATACCACTTTCCACAGCTTCTTCCACTAGATATTGAATACATGGCTTATCGACGATGGGGAGCATTTCTTTTGGCTGCGATTTTGTGGCAGGGAGAAAGCGAGTGCCCAGGCCGGCGGCGGGGATGATTACTTTACGGATTTTCATTAAGCGGCAATTTTAATTATTTTGTTGTGCTCTTTTTCAGTTTTTGGAATGCGGATCGTGAGGATATTGAGATCGAAATTTGCGCCAACGTTTTGAATGTTGGCTTCTAAAGGGAGAACGATAGAACGTGAGAATGGGCCCCAGAAACATTCGCGGACGTGATATTGCTCTTCGTTGACCCCTTCTTGTCTTTTTCTTTCGCCTTGGATGACCAGGACGTCGTCGGTGATCGAAAGGTGGAGGTGGTCTTTGTCGACACCGGCAATTGGTGCGATGATGACGATTTCGTTTGGAGTTTGGTAAATGTCTACGGCTAGCTGTCCAAATTGTTTTTGAATTGGCTTGTCGTCGTGCGGTAGGGGATGGATTTTAATTATTGGCTGATCGCTCATTTTTTGAAATAGGCTAGGAATTCTATATCACTCAATGTTTCTTTTTTGATCAGATCTTCAGATATTTTGGTCATTAGAGCCTTGTTTTTGGTGATTAAATCTTCAGTGCGTTTTTCAGATTTGTTTAATAATTCCATTACAAGTTCATCGATTTTTGCGGCTGATTGTTCAGAATAATTACGAACATGTCCAAAGTCTTTACCGAGGAATACTTCGTGACCTTCATCGCCGAAGGCAATTGGTCCGAGCTCACTCATTCCAAATTTTGTGACCATAGCACGGGCGATTTTTGCGGCTTTCTGGAGGTCATTTGAGGCGCCGGTAGTGACTTCTCCAAAGAATACTCTTTCAGCAACACGGCCACCAAGGAGCGAGCATAGTTCGTCTTCAAATTTGCTTTTTGAGCTGAGAAGGCGGTCTTCTTCCGGCAGGAACCAGGTGACTCCGAGGGCCATGCCTCGAGAGACAACGGATACTTTGTGCACAGGGTCGCAGCCCGGTAGGAGGTGTCCGACTAAAGCGTGGCCGACTTCGTGGAAGGCGGTGATTCTCTTTTCTTTTTCATTCATTACACGGGATTTTCTTTCCGGTCCCATAAGGACTTTTTCGATTGAGGAGACAATCGCATCTTGTGTCACTTTTTTCTTGTTTAATTTTGCGGTTAAAATTGCCGCTTCATTCATTAAATTTTCGAGATCAGCTCCGGAAAATCCTGGGGTTGATTTGGCAATTTTTTGAAGGTCGACGTCAGTTGCTAGGGGTTTGTTGCGGCCGTGAACTTGGAGAATTTGTTCTCTCGCTTTTTGATCGGGCATGTCGACAACGACGCGACGATCAAAGCGTCCCGGTCTCAATAGCGCCGGATCGAGGATGTCTGGGCGGTTGGTAGCAGCAATAATAATGACATTGGTACCGGTTTCGAATCCGTCCATTTCTGTAAGGATTTGGTTTAAGGTTTGTTCCCTTTCATCGTGTCCGCCTCCCATGCCAGCACCACGATGGCGACCGACGGCATCAATTTCATCAATAAAGACAATACAAGGAGCGTTTCTTTTTGCTTTGTTAAAAAGGTCGCGTACTCGAGAAGCACCGACACCGACGAACATTTCGACAAATTCTGAACCGGAGATATTAAAGAAAGGGACGTCTGCTTCGCCGGCAACTGCACGGGCAAGGAGGGTTTTACCGGTTCCCGGTGAGCCTACTAACATAACACCTTTAGGGATTTTTGCTCCGAGCGCTTTATATTTTTTTGGATGTTTAAGGAAATCGACTACTTCCACTAATTCTTCTTTTGCTTCATCGCAGCCGGCAACATCATCAAAGGTGGTTTTTTGCTTCTCTTTATCATAGAGCTTGGCTTTGCTCTTGCCAAAAGACATTGCTTGGTTGTTGTTTGATTGAGCGGAGCGCATCATAAAGACAAAAAAGGCGATGATTAGAAGGAATGGGACGATGCCGATTAAAAGGTCAGTCCAGAATTGATCGCTTTCGGTGTTTGTGATTGTGATTGGAAGGGCGGAGATTGTTTTTTGGTCAATTCCGGCTTGTTCAAGTAGATTGTAGACACTTGATCCGGGTTCTTTATTGACGAAGTTTTTGCTTCCATCAATCATTTCCAGATTGATTTTGTTTCCGCTAACGGTAATTGCATGAATGTTTCCGGTTTCAACTGTTTGGACGAATTCGTTGAGACTGATTTCATTGGCAGGAGTGGAGCTGGAGCTGCTAAGCATAACGAATGCGGCAATGAAAAGAGCGGCAATCACCACGTATATAAGAGTATTGTTCGATTTTTTTGGAGTAGGAATTGTTGGCATGAGAATTTTTTTATTTGTGGGGCTATTATAGGGGAATTTATTTTTTTTGCACGTGAATAATGTTGTTTTTGATTGCGAAAGTGAGCTTTCCCAGTGTCTTTTTTTTGTTACCGATGTTGTTGTTTATCAGGTTGAGGACTTCTTCTAGGTGAACGGACTCAATATTTTGGCTGTTTTTAGCTAATTTTATCAGGATTTGTTTTTGGATTGCCGGCTGTTGTTTGCGAAATGAATGAGCATTGAGATGAGGGATTGTTTGAGTTTTGAGCCATTTTTCCGCTTGGCTGTTGAGGTAGGAGAGGGTTTGGCGGAGTTGGTTGGCGTTTTTGGCGATTGTTTCGGCAATGTTGGGATTGAGTTTTTTTAGTTCAGGCAATACTTTTAGGCGAATGCGATTGCGGGAGTATTTGAGATCATTGTTTGTTGCGTCTCTGCAGTAGGGAATATGTTTTGCTTTGAGATAGGCGAGAATTTCCTTTTTGCTGATGTCTAGGAGGGGGCGGAAAAGGTTGTTGTTTAGTTCTTCCATGCCGCTGAGACCCTGGAGAGTGGCGCCGCGGGTGAGATTGAGGAGGATTGTTTCGAGGTTGTCGTCGGCATGATGAGCGGTGAGCAGGTATTTGGCTTGGTGTTTTTTTGCGAGGGTGTTGAAAAATTTATAACGCTGATCGCGTCCTTTTTCTTCTTGGTTACCGCTGCTGATTTTTACTTTTTTGCTGTAATGAAGGTGGTTTGTGGCTAATTTTTCGCAGAATTGCTCGTCGCGGTCGGCGGCTTGATCACGGAGGCCATGATTGAGATGGGCAGTGATGAGGGTGCAGGGGCTTTGTGCGAGAAAATGGTGGAGAAAGACCGAATCGGCGCCACCGGAAAGGCCAAGGATGACGGTGTCGCCTGGTTTAATCTGTTGAGAAAGTTTCAACAGTATTTTTTTCTCCAATTTTTTTAATTCTTGGGGATTCATAATTGCGTTAATTCGATGATTTTTTCAAAATTGTCGTCGTCGGCGGCTTTATTGAGGATTATTTTGGCGCATTTTTCACAACAATGTTTGATCATCCAGCCTTTTTTGCCATTTTGGCTGACTTTGATTGGTTTCATCAGGTTGTGGCAAGTGCTGAGGCGGTCGCCGGGGCTATCCTGGTCGAGATGAAGGGAATATAGACACTGTCGACAATGATTGCGACAGCCTCCGGGCAGCTTGGGATTGTCCGCTTTGCAGTGTCGGCATTGGAATTCTTCGTTGATGACAATAAACTGTTTACTCATATCAGGATATACCTTATCATTTTGATAATGGGATTCAAAGAAATACAAATAGTGAAGATCGGTAGTCAGGCTTTGTTTCGCAAGCATGATCGGGTTGATATAAATAAAATCAATGACCTTGGACATGATGTAAAACGGCTAAGGGATGAGCGAAATATCATGTCTGTTTTGGTGACTTCCGGGGCGGTTTCGCTGGGGCGAATGGCGATGGGGATAAAGGGTTTGGAGGATAAGATTGTGGAGGCGCGAGTGGCGGCGAGTATTGGGCAATTGGAGCTGATGCAGCTGTATAAATTGAGTATTGGTGAGGATGTGGCGCAGATTTTGCCGGTGCATGATAGTATTCTCAATGAGCGCAAAGGACCGGAATTTGCGGCGATGATGCGGGTTTTGATTGATGGTGGGACTTTTCCGGTGGTGAATTATAATGATCCGGCCGATGATTATGAGATTCGGCATATGAGTCATTTTGCTGATAATGATGCTTTGACGGAGAATTTGGCTTTGATGCTAGAGGTTGATCGGGTGGTGATTTTGACTAATGTTGATGGATTGCTTGATGGTCATGGTCAGTTGATCGCGGAGGTGAGGATTGACGATGATTTTGAAAAATTGGAAAGTTATTGTAATGGAAAGTCTGATCGGGGGACCGGAGGGATGATTTCAAAGGTGAAAATGGGTAAGAAATTGATTGAGAGTGGGATTGAAATGGTTTTGGGGAATTCGATTTATGAATTGGGAGATATTGTTGATGGAAAAGTGCCAAGAACAGTGTTCCGTGCTTGAAAATCTTGGGCTTTTGTGCTATAATTAGGGGAAATAAAAACAAAAATCATGAATAAAATATCAAATGTGTTGGTTTTGGGATTGCTGGCAGTTTTATTGTCGGGGTCTTATGTTGGATATTTGTCTTATTCCAATAAAAGCGGAACTGATGAGATTGCGAAGGTAGGGGTGCGATTACAGGAATTTCAAAAGGATGAATTGAAGAATAAAAATCAGGAAGTGTTGGCGGCGATTACGGCACAAAGAAGTGTGAATTCGTTGACGACTGGCTTGGTGAAATGGTCGAAAGTGATTCGTGATGTGAGGGCGACAGTGCCTAAGGTAAAGGGAAAACCGCTAATCGATGTGCTTTCTTATTCCGGTGCTCAGGATGGTGGGGTGAGTTTGAATGTGAAAACGCTTAGTGGTAGCACTAATCCTTATCTCGATGTGGCGGAAGTTATTGCTACTTTTGTCAGAAGTGCAAATTTCGAAAATGTTTTTGTTCCTTCAATTTCTTCCGGATTAGATAAGGACGGGAATCAGATTTTGTCCTTTGCGATTTCAACTAATTATATTGCCAGTCCGGAGGTGGAGGTTGTGGTTCCGACAGCGCAGGCAATTCAAAGATAAACTAATTATAAACTATGATTGAAAATGGAAAATCAAATAAGGGAGCGCTAATCGGGGCCTTGCTAGTGCTTGTTGCCTTGGGGCTATATGTCTTTTATGGGCGAGGGTTAGCAGAGAGGAATGCTGTTTTGACAGCAGATTTAGAAGGTAAAAATACCGAATTGACGACTTTTATTACTGAAAAAGCGACTTTAGACAAGGCGAAAGAGGAGCTGAGTATTACCGGAAGTACCGGTCAGTTTTTGAGTTTGACGGCAATTCCGGTGGAATTGGGGCAAGATCAAGTGATTAAGACGATTGTTGAGGTGGCGAAATCGTTTGATATTGAATTGAATTCAATTAGCTTTTCAAAAGCGGGTTCAGATGTTGATAATTTATCAACATTGCGCGTCAATGCTAGCTTTGAAGGAAATTACTCTGATTTAACTGATTTTCTTGAAGGATTGGAGCAAAATGGACGGTTGTTTAAAGTGAATAATATTAATGTGCAGATAAATTCTTTGGACTTTTCCGGTCTGGAGAGGGCGAATTTTTCTTTGACAATAGATACGTTTTATCAGGAGCAAAAATAATTTATGCAATTTAACGGTTTAAAAATCGGTAATGATCGGCATTCGCAGCCGGATGTGGAGTCGGCGGATGTGAAGGCGACGGATTATTTGGTGATGGATGCCGGAGTCGGGGGAGACTTGTTGGATAAAGTTCGACAGGAGAAGGTTGAGCGAGCTGATTTGGTGGTTTATGGGGAATACGATGATTCGGAAAAGGGCTTAGGTGTCCGAATAAATGACTTTTTGATTGATCATTCCAGTATTTCTTTAAAGGATAAGTCTTACTTTTTTCATATGTTGGCGGTGATGGTTGATGCGGGGATTCCGGTGGTGAGAGCGGTGAGGTCTTTGGCAAAAAGGTCGACAAATCCCCGTTTTGGGCGAGTTTTAAATACTTTGGCCAGCTTGTCGGAAAATGGTTCAACACTGTCTGATGCGATGATGCGTTTTGATGGTATTTTTGATGAATCGGAAATCGGAATTATTCGGTCTGGAGAGGCAACGGGGCGCTTGTATCAAATGTTATTTAAATTGTCTTCACAGCTGGATGCCAGGCATGATTTGTATTTGAAATTGTGGGGAGCGGCGGTTTATCCGATTGCTGTTTTCTCGGTTTTGATTGTGGTAGCGGTGGGAATGTTGGTATGGGTCTTTCCGACTCTACTGAATTTATTGGCGGAAGGAGGATTTGGAATGGAGAAATTGCCTTTGGCGACTAGGGCTTTGATTTTGATTCAGGATTTGATTGTTAATTATTGGTGGGCGATTATTGGGGGAGTGACCTTGGTTTATGCTTTGATGAAGCTTTATATCGCTAGTAGTTATGGGGCGGTGCGTTGGGATTATTGGAAATTGAAATTTCCTTTGATCGGTCAAATGTTGCGAAAGGTTTATGTTTTGCGCTTTGTTAGTCTGCTAGGGATTTTGATTGAGGCCGGTTTGCCGGTGATTAAGGCGCTGCAGATTACCGGAAATGCGATTCCGAATCGAATTTATAAATTGAAGGTGCAGGAGGTGATAAATGGGGTGAAAGTTGGGGGAAAGATTTCCAATAGTATGATGGATAGTGAGTTTTTGTTTCCGTCGGAGATTACAGAAATGATTGCCGTTGGCGAGGCTTCAGCTAGCCTGACAAAGGTGTCGGAGAAAGTTTCATCACAATATCAGCGAGAAATTGATAATAGTATCAAAAAATTGACCTCGGTTTTCGAGCCGGTGATGATCTTGTTTGTTGGTTTGAGTGTAGCTTTGTTGGCGCTGGCGATTATGGCACCGATATTTAATCTTAGTACTAGTTTAGGAGTTTAACCCCCCGAAAAGTGAGGAATAAGAGAGGTCAGATTACGCGGAGTCGCAGTCAATCAAAAATGGTTTCGAGCGGAGCGAGAATCCTTGGTCAGAAAGGATTTACGCTGGTGGAGATATTGGTGGTGATTGCGATTATTGCGATGCTCAGTACTTTGGCGGTGAATGGTTATATTTCTTATCGTCGGCAGACAGTGCTGGATTTTGCGGCGGATAATCTAATTTCGCAGATCAATCAGCTGCATAGTAAGGCGCTTTATGGCGAGGTTAGTGGGGAGCGTTTGGCGACTTTGAAAGGAAGTGAAGAACCGACTGTTGCTGTGACGGAGACGGCGGCGAATTGTTTTGGGATGAAATTTGAGAAGTTTGATGATGAATATATGGTTCAATCCTATGTGGTGCCGTTTAATGGGAAGAAAGAATGGAAGCTGGGGGAGTGGCAGTATGTTGGATGTCCGGAGCCTAGTGATGAGCAGTTGCAGCCTGTGGAATTGGAACCGGAGGTGAAGATTTTGGCTGAGGATAGGGTTTTTTACCTGGTCGCTGAACCGCCGGAGGGAAAGATGAATAAAATCCCCGGGGATGCATCATTTGCGCTTACTTTGGTGAATAGAAATGCCCAGACTGATAAGCGGGTGATTAGTGTTGATTTGGCTGCTTTAAAATTTAGCAAAGGATATGGAAAATAAATTGAAGCACAATCAGCGTGGTTTTACCCTGGTAGAAGTGATGATCGGGATTATGATTTTGACTGTGGCGATTGTTTCGGCGACGAATTTGTTGGTCGGTTTGCAACATTCCAATCAAGCAAATATGACGAGCTTACAGGCTTATTATTATGCGGTGGAGGGGATTGAGGGGGTGCGCAATATCCGTGATAGTGATTGGTTGCACAATCGTGATTGGTTGGGAGGGAATACGGCGGGTTTGTGGGGAGCAAATTTGGCGGTAGAGGGGGATTATTCGATTGCTTTGAAGAAAATTGGGCTGCCGGCGAAACAGGATGTGAATTATCAGCAGTTAAATGCGCCGTGGGTTGTTGCTGAAAGTGCTGAGGTTGTGAAGGATGTACAGGGGAAGGATACGGCTTTTAGTCGCACGATTAATATTAGTAGATATGATGAGCGGGAGGATGCTTTGATGGTGACCAGTAAAGTCACTTGGGAATTGAATGGTGAGGAGCGGGAAGTGGAATTGTCGGAAATATTAACTAACTGGAAAAATGGTGTTTTATAAATTTAACAAACAGGGTTTCACTTTGGTGGAAATGTTGGTGGCGATGGCTATTTTTGTCATTTTTACCTCGGTTTTGTTGAATTCATATACTACTATTGTACGATCGCAGCAGGAAGCGAATCAATACCGGGAGTTGTATGTGGAGGCGCGGAAGGTATTTGATACTTTGACGGAAGAATTGAGGGCGGGGATGGTGGATTATGGTTCGGTGGCGGTGGCTTCGCCGAGAGACGAGCTGGATTTGATTTCGAAGGATGGGAAGGAGAAGGTGAAATTTAAGTATGATTTTGTTAATGGGGTTTTGAAGATGAATGATGTCGCCTTGAATGATAAGGTGGAAATTACGGATCTGAAGTTTTATGTCAGTCCTAGTTTTGATCCTTATGCGAAGGAAAATTATGATAAATCAGCCAGTCAATTTCAGCCAAAAGTGACAGTGTTGGCGCATTTCAAGAAGCATATCAGTGACACGCGGGGGGATTTTGAGATGGATTTGCAAACTACCGTTTCTTCACGAGTTTATAACCATATTGCACATGAATAAAAGAGGTTCAGCATTATTGGTTTCGCTGTTGATTATGGGGATATTGATTAGTATTTCTCTCGCTTTGTCGACTTTGATTTTGCGGGAGACGCGAGTGACGATCAATCTTTTGGATTCCGGGGCGGCTTATTATGCGGCGGAATCAGGGATTGAGCTCTCTTTGCTGGGTTTGGACAAAGAATTACCGGGCTGGCAACCGACGGATTCCAGCAAGGAAATGGCGGTGGCGCAAGTGGGGGAGAAAGCGGTGGTGGAGTATCAGGTGGAGAATCGTTGTAGTGCTTTTCCCTGTATTCCTGATGGGGTGGATATTAGCAATTATAGTGATGATCTTAATGTGGATCCGGCTCTGGCGGGGACTTTTTATCAGGCTTTGGATGTAAATGAGACGGTGACGATTCCCTTGTTTGTGGTAAGTGGAGGTGAAATTATTGATGTTGAAGGTTTTACAGTAGAATTTTGGTCTTCGCTAGATCCGAGTATTGATTTGAAGTTTGCAGCAAATCAGGCGATTTCTTCTTGGGATGTTTTGCGCTGGAAGATTTTGGGGATTGAAAAGGGTGGGGAGGAGCAGCCGGAGTCGATTGGGGATTTTACGGCTTTATCTGGGGGAACTGATGCGGTGGGTCCGTCTTGGTTTGGGTCGGTGAATTGTAGTGAGGCCGATCATACGCAGCGTTATTTGAAAGGGATAAAATGTGGAACTTATGTCAAAGATGCTGAATACACTACAGATCGGGAAACTGGAAATCAGGTGATTACCGGTTTTTGTTGGAATACCGAGGCGCGGGAGTATTATGAATATAATGGTTCGGGGAAGAATCGGAAGGTTGATTATAGTGGTATTCTCAATTGTTATGAGATTAAAAATTTTTTAAATGATCATTATTTAAATTATTTGACGCTGACAAATTTCTTTAATCCGGATGTGCTTAAATCGAGCTTGGAGACAGATCAGAAAGAGCAAAAATCGAAAATTTATGTAAGGGTGGAATTGTTTGGCACTGCGCCGAAGAATCAGACAGTGCGGGAGGTGGCGAATATCAAGGCGCATGGCTATAGTGGGGATTCGAAACGTAGTATTGAGGTGCAGGTGAAACGGGGTGGTTTTATGCCGGTGTTTAATTTTTCACTTTATAGTACCTATAAGGAGGAAGATCATGGTGTGGATTATTTTTATGGGCCGCAGTCGGAGTAGGGGGCATTGCTTGTCTAGTAGCTCGTATGAAAACTTGAGTAAATCACGCAGGATTCACGCAGGATTTACTCAAGTTTCACGCAAGATTTCAGACAGATTCAAATCAGAACAGTTTGGTGTCACTTCCGGAAAGGTCATCATTTGACTTGGGCTTGATTAAGAGATTAGAATGTCCGCATGAATAAATTTTATCTTACGACAGCGATTGCTTATGTGAATGGTGCGCCGCATATCGGGCATGCTTTGGAGTTTGTGCAGGGGGATGCTTTGGTGCGTTATCATCGGTTGAAGGGGGATGATGTCCATTCTTTGACCGGGACGGATGAGCATGGTAGTAAGATTTTTCAGAAGGCGGAGGAAATGGGGGTGGAGACGCAGGCTTTTGTTGATCAGAATGCGGCGGTTTTTCGTTCTTTGGGTGAATTATTGGATTTGTCTTATGATGATTTTATTCGCACAACTGAGGAAAGGCATAAAAGGGGAGTGCAGGAGATTTGGCAGAAATTGGTGGCGGCGGGGGATATATACAAGGACTCTTATGCGGGTAAATATTGTGTTGGCTGTGAGGCGTTTATTTCCGATAAAGATTTGGATGAAAATGGGAATTGCCCGACTCATTTGAAGCCGCCGGAGGTTTTGGAGGAAGAGAATTATTTTTTTCGTTTGTCAAAATATTCCGATCAGATTCGCGATTTGATTGAGAAGGATCAGCTTTTGATTCGACCGGAAAGTAAGAAAAAGGAGTTTTTGAATATGATTGGTGAAGGCTTGCATGATGTCAGTTTTTCGCGGCCGAAAAATGTTTTGCCTTGGGGGATTGATGTGCCGGGGGATGAGGGGCAGGTGATGTATGTCTGGTGCGATGCCTTGTCCAATTATTATACCGCATTAAATAGCGAACAAAAGAAATATTGGCCGGCGGATGTGCATCTGATTGGTAAGGATATTTTGCGTTTTCATGCTGGAATTTGGATTGGAATGTTGCTTTCGGCAGAGATGGAGTTGCCAAAGGCGATCTATGTTCACGGATTTGTCACTAGTGATGGTCAAAAAATGAGTAAATCGATTGGTAATGTCGTTGATCCTTTTGAATATGTGCGGGAATACGGAACGGAGGCGCTGCGCTACTATTTATTAAGGGAAATTCCTTCCGGTGATGATGGCGATTTTACAAAACAGCGATTTTTTGATGTTCATAATAGTGAATTAGCCAATGGATTGGGCAATCTTGTCAATCGGGTGACGATGATGACAGAAAAGTATTTTGGTGGTGTTGTGCCGATTGATGGCGAAGGAAATGAGGTGCGTGGGACGGTGGTGGAGGTGATTTCGCGCTATGAACAGGCTTTTGAGGATTTTGATCTGAAAGGGGCTTGTGATTGTCTGCTGGAATTGGTGAATTTTTCGAATAAATACATTGATGATAAGAAACCGTGGGTGATGGCGAAATCGGAGGAATATGGTTTGGAAGAAGTGCTTTATGATTTATTGGAATTGTTGCGGGTGGTGGCGGTGTTGTTGTTGCCTATTTTGCCGACGACCGCTTTGAAAATTGCTGTGCAGCTGGGTTTGAAGCGCGAAGATTTGAGCTTGAAAGAGCAATGGGGTGTGATGAAAAAGGGAATGAAAGTGAGCTCCGGGGAGGTTTTGTTTCCGCGTTTGGAGGATTAACTGACGTTTACAGCAGAGCCGGAGGTGATGATCAAGTTGATGACGAAGCGGACGATGGAGTAGGAAAGGATAATAACAAGCAAGCCGATCACAGACCAAGTGAGACCTTTTTTACCTTCCTCGAGCGATTCGGATTCGGCTCCGCCGGTGACCATTTTAAAGCCGGCGAGGGCGATGAAAAAGATTGCTAAAGGACTGGCGAAATATAGTAGGGCGCCGGAGAGAATCTGGAGGATCAGGACGGTGTTTGAGGTCGGGGTTTCGCTCTTGTAATCTAGGTCAAAGGGCGAATTTACCGGTCGGTAGGATGGGTCGATTGAATAAGCGAGGCTGGTATTGCTGAGCAAAAGGCTCAACAGGACGCTGCCGATAATCATTAAAAGAATTTTTTTCTTATTTATCATGAACCAAAAAAGTTAAATTTCGCAATTCCGGTGATGATTGCATAGGCGGAAGCCATGATAATTAAGCCGACAACTAAATAAACGAGGATGTCTTTGGCTTTGGTCATTTTGTCTTCTTCGCCGCGTCCGGTGATGTAGTAGAAACCGGCAACGACAATGGCAATAATAGTTAAGGACATGCCCAATTGTAAGATTGTTTTGATGACTGAAGTGATCAGAGCGCTGTCCGTTACGGAAGGGAGGTTTGCAACTGCTGCGGCATCAGGATAGGCATTTGCTGTCGCTTCTACCGATCCCGGCCTTGGTAGTAATGTCTCGATATTTAAGTCAGGCATGCTTATGGATTAGTAGGTTCAGTGGCTATGGGTACTTGTTTTGTGGCGTTGTCGGTATATTCTAAATTATTGATCACGGTAACAATTGTGTAGGAGAGAATCGAAAGGAGAAAGCCAGCAATCGCCCAAATAATTTGATTTTTCGCTTTCTCTGCCGCTTCATCATTGCCATAAACCATGGTGTAGCGCACTCCGCCAATGACGACAAACATCAGGGCGACGCCACCGACGAAGCCGATGAAGCCGATGGTGAATTTTGGGATGACACTTTCAATGAGGATTTTGCGTCCGCCATTATCTTGGATTTCAGTTTGAGACGGTCCCGGTAGGAGGTCCGGTTTGGGAATTGTAGGGGCTTTGAACTCCGTTGCAGCGAAAGCAAGGTTGCTACTGATCGCAAAGGATAGTAGGAGGCCGAGGATGATTTTGCGGAAAATATTTTTCATTTTAGACAGTGAAGAAATTCGGATTAATTGTGTTGAGAATGATTGCTGATAGAAATAAGACGGCAATACCGGAAAGTGATTGAATAATACGAGTTTTAGATTTATTGATTGATTCGGGGTCGCCACCGGAGGCGGCAATTTGAATTGCACTAAGAATAATGACCGTGACAGCGATAACGCCGACTATACTGGCGGCCCAACGATAAATTAGGCTGATATAGGAATAGAGTACAGAGGTGCCGCCTTTATAATTGATTAAGACTTGGATTTCTTGGCAGGTGAAGCGCGGGTTGATAGCTTGACCGGCATATTTTTCCAGTAGTTCTTGGGCTTTATCTGAGCATTTGGTGCTAGTGCGTGAAAGGACGGCGTCTCGGCCGCCATTGCTTGTGTCCGCGCCATTTGAACTGGCATAGATGAAGGTATTGCGAAAACAACGACGATAGACGATGCCGGTTTTTGGTGTATTTGCCGGATCATCTTGGACGGTCAGCGGTTCTTCGATATAGGTGATAAAGGCAGCGTCATGCTCTTCTTGCGGGCTAACGCAGGGGTTATTTTCAATGTCCTCGATTGCTGCTGAGAGTTCTTCGAGTTTTTTTCTGGCGTCTGCTGTATTTTCGTCTGATGCCTCTTGTGTAAATGGTACTTGAACAGATGCTGCTGGCGCTTTTGTTAAATCAGGTGCTGTCCATGCTGCTGCTGCTGTAGTTGCTGCTGGTGCTGCATAAGCCAGCATACCGATATTGAGAAATAGGCTGAGGAGGGCGAAGGCAATGATTTTTTGGAGTTTTTTAGCCATTTTTTTCAAAAAGGGATTGGACAAAAATTACGATTATGTACGAGGAGAAGGCGACGACTAGGCCGATGATTGCAAATTTGATCATTTCTTTTGCTTCGTCGATTTTTTGGGATTCACCGCCGGCGGCCATCATTCGGAGACCGGCAATGATTAGTAAAATGATCGCTATTGATCCCATAATTGTCAGGGCGAAGTTGAAAACTTGAATAATTACCGATTCGATTGGCGCTCTTTCCTTGTCATTAAAATAGGCTTGTGGTTGGACATCTTTTTCGGTTGATGTGTCCGGTAAGCTTAGTACGTCTCGGACATTGAAGGTGCCATTTGTGAGGCTAGAACTGCTAACATTTGCATTGGCAAAAGCGACACCACTAAAAGTAGTGAGGCTGAGCAGGCAGAGGAGAAATATTTTTTTGAGCATATTATTCGGAGTCAAATTCTCGAGGGATATTTAATAAGGCCGCTTCTTCACTAATGATTCCGGCTTGGTATAGGTCAGTAACGGATTTTTTCATTGTTTGCATTCCCTCCTTGGTGGAGGTTTCGATGACGGAATTGATTTGGTGGGTGGATCCTTTGCGGATCAGGTTGGCAATCGCGCTGTTGTTGAACATGATTTCATAGGCTCCGACACGACCTTTGCCGTCCTTGGTTTTGATCAAACTTTGCCAGAATACCGCTTGGAGACTTTCGGCGAGTTGGGCGCGGATTTGGTTTTGTTGTTCTGACGGAAATGAATCGATAATTCGGTTGATAGAATCGGCGCAGCCCATTGTGTGAAGAGTACCGAGGACAAGATGTCCGGTTTCGGCAGCGGTTAGGGCCATTTGGATTGTTTCCAAATCACGCATTTCTCCGATCAAAATAATGTCCGGATTTTCACGGAGCGCAGATCGAAGGGCTTTTTGAAAGCTGTGAGTGTGAATGCCGACTTCACGTTGTTGAATGACGGCAAGATTGTTTTTGTGAACGTATTCGATTGGGTCCTCGATTGTGAGGATATGTTTGCGTTGGTTGCGGTTAAATTCATTGAGAATAGCTGCGAGAGTGGTTGTTTTACCTGATCCACTGGGACCGGTCACCAGCACTAAGCCGCTGCGCAGGTTGGTAACTTTTTTCATTTGAACCGGTAATCCCAATTCGTCCATCGTTAAAACATTTTCGGAAATTAAACGGAAAACGGCAGAAATACCTTTTCTTTGGACGAACATATTTACCCTGAAACGGGCAATTGATTCTATTTCAAGTGAAAAATCAATATCGAGAGTTTGTTCGAATTCTTTTTTTTGCTCCGGACTGAGGATTTCCAAGAGATATTCTTCGGCCATTTTTTTTGTCAGGGCCGGATGTTCCTCTATCTTTATCAGGTCGCCATTTAGACGCAGGGTTGGCTTTATTCCCGTAGAGATAAAAATATCTGAGGCATGGTATTGAACTGCTGTCCGAAAGATCTTTTCCAATTTGAACATTTTTTGCTTTAAATTTCCCCTAATTATACCATTTCCATGGCAAAAGATCAAGTGGGCTATGCTGTAATGAAAGGGAACTAGCGGGCGATTTTTTGGGGAGTTTCTGTGGACGGAGTCGGAGTCGGCTCGGTTGGGGTTGGTTCGGCAGGAGCCGGAGTGGTGGCATCGGCTATGTCTTCTTCACTGGCGATCGGGGCATCAATTGTTAATGATGGAGGGGATTCTTCCGGATAAACGTCTTTTAGTTCGCTGACAATTCCATCTAGCTCTTCTCGTTGAGGGTCTACTGTTTCATTTGTGGAGAGAGTGTTGCTGAGGTCAAGTTGAAGGGCTGGTGGAGCGCTATCTGCGGCCGGTGCACTGTTCCCACTGAATGAATAAATCATAGCGGCACCGATGAGGATCACCCCAACGACAGTAATAATGATAATCATTTTTTTCTTTGAGGCCGGTTCCGCTGTAGGGGTGGGGGTTTCTGGTGTAGGTTGCGCCATTGCTTGCGCCATTGGTTGTGCGGGCATCATCGGTTGAGGCATTGCTGGTTGCGCGGGCATCATCGGTTGCGCGGGCATCATCGGTTGCGCGGGCATCATCGGTTGCGCGGGCATCGGCATCCCATTTCCGGTGTTTAGGGGATTTGGTGTTGTTGGTTGAGCAGGCATGTTATTGCTGCTCAAATCGAAACTGTTTGGTTGGTTGTCCATTGGTTTATTCGTCAAGATCTAATTGATTTCCTTCAGATTTTGGAATGATATTTTCAATTGCGCCCCATTCGCTGGCTTCGATGGTTGGGATAACCAATGTTACTTGGTCGCCAACTTCGCCTTTAAAGTAAGTAACAGAGGCTAAAAGTACTTTGTAGGCTTTGCCACTGGCGATTACTTTGTATTGGCTGTCTTCATAAGTGAGGGTGCCGATGATACGTTTGCGGTCGGCCGGTCCGATTTGTTTGTATAAAAATGAACCGTCGGCTTTGATTGTTAATTTCAAAACGTCCCCGGGGATCAATTTTGACTTACTGGCATAATTTGCCGGAATTGGGTACTCTTTCCCATCTTTGTCGAACATTGTTTGACCGTTGAAGACTCCTTCAACAATACTGGCCCCTTCGTCGGGGTCATGATGCATCGGTTCCAAGTCTGAAGCAATTTGCTGGTATATTTCTTTTGAGGGCTTGCCGGCGAGCTCATTTAGGAGCTGTTTTGCTGATCTTAGACTGGATTCAGCGGACTGAACCATTTCTAAAATCGTAGCGATTTTTGAGGCTTCTGACATGATTTTTTTGTTTTATTTTTTGGTCTGGCTTTTATTTTAACAGAAAAGCTTGTATTTATCAATTTTTCCTTCTCTTTTTTTTGTAAAATTTTTCAATTAGGACGCGTCTAGTGATGCCAAGGTTTGAAAAAATTCGGAAAATGAAGACAATGGTGGCACCGAGATAGAGGTCCAGTCCAAGTTTTTCGCCTAATAGAGTGATGATTAGGGCGAGGATTATATTGAAAAGTAGGCCGGTGAGGAAAAGCGTGCTGTCGTATTCTTCTTCATCATTGACTTCGGCTTTTATGCCGCCAAAAAGAGCGTCCAGTACACCTAAAATCACTACAGCGGTGTATTTGATATATTCTAGAGGAATAGTAATGTCGGCGATGAGGCCGAAGATGATTCCCAATAAAATTCCGACAATTGCCCAGACCATGTTTTTTTTGTTATTTGCGTAGTTTGTATATTATCCTATCTCCGTTGTTTGCTGCAATTCGAAGATCAATATATTCTAAGTCTAAGCTATAAATATCTAATTTAACAAGCGCTTTTTTTAGCTTTTTGAATTGTTCGTCGTAGGGTCTTTGGAGGTCGAGCCAAATATAGAAATTGCGGGCGGTGAGGAGGTGCACTTCGCGGGCGATTGGTTTGTAAGTGACCTCGATGATTTGAACTTTTTCGCCAAATCGGCTGTTGAAATCGGCGATACTGTCGAGAATGTATTTGAGTGTTTCGGCTGTGATTAGCGGTTGGGCGGTGTTTAGGGGTTCGTCGGAAACGATGTGGATTGTTGGGAGGCCTTCGTGTTTGAGGTCTTCTTTGACGGCGATACCGGCGGCATTGATAATGTAGCTTTTTTTCAGGCTGCTGCTTTCGTTGATGATGTTTGCGACAAGGGGGAATTTGGAAAATTCGATGGTGATTGAGTTGGGGTAATTTTTGCTTATTTGGACGGTTTCAAGTTCGGAAAATTGGTCTGATATGCGCTTTTCGAGGGTTTTGGTGTCGAGGAAAAGGAGGTTTTGTTTTAGTTGGTCTTTGAGAGTGGTGGAGATTTTTTCGAGAAAGTCCGGAGAGGAGAGATTTTGGTCGTTGAAATTTATTGTGGAAAGTTTGAAATAACTTGAGAAAAAGAGCGCATAAGAACCAAAGATTATTAGGCTGGTTATTAGTACCAAGCGCAGATATTTGCCGGTTCTTGAAAGGCGGAAACTTTGTTTTTTTAGCTGTCGGCGATACTGACGGCTCTGTGGTAAGGGCTTGTCGGTGCGTTTGTAGGTCGGAACGTAATTTCGAATTTTTCTTTTTTTTCTGAACATTTTGGTGGTATCTTCTTGGCGCATAATATAGCAGAGTTATGAGCAACTGGATAGATAGTTTGGCGAATTTTGAGCGCACCGGGGCTTTTGTTTATGATGAGGAGCATTTGGATTTGGGACGATTGCGGAGATTTTGTGAGGAATATGGTTTGGATTTGGGAAAATTGAAGTTTGTGCACGTGGCGGGGTCGAAGGGAAAGGGGACGACTTGTCGGTTTATTGCGGAATATCTTTGGCGTTCGGGTTTGAAGGTGGGCTTGTTTACTTCGCCACATTTGTTGTCTTTGTATGAACGGATTTGGTGTTGTGGGAGGGAAATAAGTGAGGCGGAGTTTGGGGTTTATGCTAGTAAGTTGGAGGCGGTTGCGGGGGAAGACCGCGCGAAGTCGCGGTCAATCCAAAAAGGCTTTGATCGGAGCGAGAATCCTTTGAGTTTTTTTGAAGTTTTGTTGGTGATTGCTTTGGAATATTTTATCGATCAGGGAGTGGAATATTGTGTGTTGGAGGTGGGGCTGGGAGGGCGGCTGGATGCGACAAATATTGTGAGGCCGGAGTTGTCGGTTATTACGACGGTGGAGCTGGAGCATACGGCGATCCTCGGGGATACTTTGGAGGAGGTGATGGGGGAGAAATTGGGAATTGTGAAGGATGGAGTGCCGGTTTTGGTCGGTTATCAGAGTGAGGAAGGCGAGAGGATTTGTCGTCGTAGGCTTGAGGGGCGGGAGGGGGTTTATTATGTGAGAGCGGCTGTTGATTTGCAGCAGAAGGATGGGGCAAAATGGAAAAATGGGCAGGTGGCTTACAATGCTTTGGAGATTTTGTTTGGAAAGGTTGATATTGAGCTTTTTCGGGCGGTTTTTGAGGATGGTGGGAAGATTTTTGAACGGATTGTTGATGGGAAGCGGGTGGTGTTTGATGTGGCACATACGGTGAATAGTTTTGCGAACTTGCTAGACTATCTTGGTGATGTTGATGCGGTATTTGTTTTGGGAATGCTAAAAGACAAGAAAATTGAGGAGATGTTGGCGATGATTGAGGGGCGCGTTTATCTGACGGTGGCGCATGAAGTCCGGGGGGAGAGGGCATATGGTGGGCGAGAGGTGATCGAGGATCCTGTGGAGGCTTTTAGAAGGGCTTTGGGAGAATTAAAAAGAGACCAGGTACTGGTGGTAGCCGGATCTCATTTTTTGGTTGCGAAGATTTTCTCTACGCTGTGACTTTGCGCACTATCGGGTTTTCGGCACGACGAGTTCGTGCTTTTGTCTTGTTTCTTTGATCGCGTAATTTAGCGATTGGACGGATGTTTCCGACAAGAGCGTGTTGCTTACTATTACTTTTATTTGTCATTGTTCTTAGTTATTTGCTGGGCTAATTTAGGGCTTTGTGGGGGATTTGTCAATGGGTGTTTGGGGGAGCTTATCTATTTATCTTGAGAATTTTATTATGGTTGTTGACCAATAACAAATTATTTTATGGCTAATGAAGGGGAATCTCAGTATCCGGATAGAGCAGCGGTCGATCTGCCTGCATATTTGGAGCTGCTTGTTACTGTTGCTCAAAATGATGGGGCGGCGAGAATAGCGGCTAATGTTGCGGCGGCATTAGCGTTGATATTGGTGAGAAAAAGGACTGCAGGAGCGCCACTTACACCTGAAGAACAGGCTTTTGCATCAATAGAAGCTTTACTTGTAGAGAAAGGAGCGGGCGTTACTAGGAAGGAGTTGATGGCGGTTGTTGCAAGTGTTGGTAGGGCGGAATAAATCCCCGGGGATTTGTGATTTGGAGATTGGTTTAGGTTTCGGTGTATGTTTGTGGACCTAGTAATTAACAATATTTTATGGGCGTAATTGATTTTATACAGGTGAATGTTATGTAGAAGATCCTGATACGGGTGAAATTGTGGAAGGTGGATCTGATGAGCATTGGGCGATACGTGCGAGCGAGTTTGCTGGCACTGCGGCGGTTTTAGCTATTCAAGCTAAAGATCATGGGCTTACTGAGGAGGAGAGAGCGGCGTTGAGGGAAGCGAGTGATATTGCTTGTGGTACTGCTTGTGGTACTGCAGCGGCTTTGACTGTGGCTTTAAAAAATGGTGCTACGGAACAATAGGCTGTACTCAGTACAGGATTTTTGGATGAAGATGGCTTGTGGTGGCGGGAAATTCGCGTTGGTGGAATCCCCGGGGATCGCTCAACAATTTCTGTGGTATACTGACAATAGTTCCTTAATTTTTCACAAATGAAAAAGATAATTATTTCATTCTTGCTTGTTTTTCTATTAATTCCGTCAGTAGCTTTCGCTGCTTTTGGGGATGTGGATGGTTCTACCGAATATGGGGCCGCTATTCAATGGATGGCAGATAACGGAGTAATTCACGGTTATCCGGATGGGAGTTTTAAGCCTGATCAGTGCGTGAATAGGGTAGAAATGTTGAAAATGTTGTTTATTACTGATCAAACAACGCTTTATAGTGAAGAGGGTAGCGCGGGGTCGCATTATTATGATTCTTATTTTTCCGATACCAATACCGGTGAATGGTATTGGCCCTACCTGGATACGGCTTTGCGAAATGGTGTTGTAGAGGGGGGATGTGGTGGTGGGAAATCCCTGTACTCAGTACAGGATTTTTGGTTGAAGATGGCTTGGGGTGGTGGAAAACTGGTTTTGGTGTAGATCCCCGAGGATTTCTCAACAATTAAACCCCTTATTACACACCGTCTTTACATTGCCTCGGACGTTCATGTCGACGCAGATTTTGGCTTTCTTTGGTTCGATGGCGGCGAGGAAGTCGGCAAAGATTACTTCGGTGACGGTTTCGTGGAAGATTTTTTTGTCGCGGAAGGCGTTGATGTAGAGTTTAAAGGATTTTAGTTCGAGGCATTTTTCTTTGGGGACGTATTCGATGGTGACGCTGCCAAAGTCCGGCCAGTCGGAAAAGGGGCAGATCGCGGTGAATTCCGGGCTGGAGATGCTGATCCAGTGTTCGCCGGGACCTTGTTCTTGAAACTCAAAGCTGAGGAGCGGGGCTTCTGTGGCCAGTTCCGCACGGATGGCGCTGGCGGATTTTTCGTTAAAGTTCATATGGTAGGGGGTCGGTTATTCCGGCTTCTTTGAAGCCTTTTAGTCTTAATTTGCAGGCCGGGCAGTGGCCGCAGGCCGGGCGCTTTCCTTCATAGCATGTGTGGGAGTGTTTGAGAAGGTCAATTTGGCCTAATTCTTGCATCATTTGCACTGTTTGGGCCTTGGTGAGATGCATCAGAGGGGTGTGGATTTGGATTTGTTGGTCGAGGGCGAGGCTGATGCTTTGCTCAGCGGATTTGATAAATTCTGCGCGGCAATCGGGGTAGCCGCTGTAGTCGGTTTGGCAGACGCCGGTGATTATTTCGCTGATGCCGAGCTGGTGGGCGTGGATGGCGGCGAGGGTGAGGAAGATCAGGTTGCGGCCGGGGACGAAGGTGGAGGGGAGTTCGCCGGTTGAGCCGCTGGTGATTTTTGCAGCGTGGTTGGTGAGGGCGTTTTCGCTTAATTCGCTAAAAAGATTGGTTTTGATGATTTTTTGTGGGGTGTTGGTGAGTTGGCAGATTTTTGCTGCTGATTGCAGTTCGCAACGGTGTCTTTGGCCGTAGTCAAAGGTGATCGCTCGGACTTGGTCGTAATTTTTCAGTGCCCAGGCGAGGCAGGTGGTGGAATCTTGGCCGCCGGAAAATACCACTAATGCTTTGGTCATACTTTGCGTTTGTTACCCCAAATATTGATGTGCAGGCGTGGTGAAAAGCGCAGATTTTCCTTTTTGCAGATTTCTACCAGCCACTTGGTGCGTTGTTCCAGTTCGCGTTTTTTTATTCCTTCGGGCATCAGAATGACGCGATCTTTTGGGAGTTTGTTTTTTTTGATGAATTTTTTGATCTCTTCGACGTTTTTTGGTTCGCTGACAACAAATTTGTAATAAGTTTTTTCTGCCGGAAGGGGGTGGAGGGTGATTTTTTTGTTGTGGGAATTGCTCAGTTTTGGTGAGCAATTGTATTGGTCGACGTGGTCATTGATAAAGCTCGGGAGGCTGCCGCTGGTTTCGATTTCAATAAAATATCCCGGGAGTTTTTTTACTAATTCAGTGATGGCTGATTGTTGAATCAAGGGCTCGCCGCCAGTAATGACGAGGTGCTCTGAGGGAAATTTTTTTAATTCTTTGATTACTTCGGCCGTGCTCATTTTTTTACCGGAATTTAGGGCCCAGGTGTATTTTGTATCGCACCAAGTACAACGGAGATGGCAACCGCTGAGACGCAGGAAGATAGCTGGTTTCCCGACGTTTGCGCCTTCGCCCTGGATTGTATAAAAGATTTCGGAAACTTGCATAATTTTGAAAAAGTGAGTTAATGGGATTATAGTGGCTCTGACGGTAAAAGATACTAAAATAGCGGAAAATGAAAAAATTACTAGTACTGACGATTTTTTTGGTCGCTTGTGGTTCAGTGCTTGATCACAGCGGACAATGGGGCAATACGGCTTTTTATCGTGTGGAGGATGGGGGAGCGAGTTATTTTTTTGAATATCCTTTGAGTTCGGCTATTGGTGATGGTTTGGTTGCTTTTGATGGTTGTGATGCGCGTTTTGCGAAGGGAGTTTTTGAATTGGATCGTGAGGCGGAGAAGGTGCGAGCGCTTGGTGATTTGCAATATTCGGCTTGGTATCGCGAAAATGTTTTGGAGGCTTATGCGGTTTATAATTCGCTTTTTGATTATCATTTTGTTGTGCAGGGGGTGGATGTTTCGGGTTGTGTCCAGTTTGTTGATCGTTTGGCAGAATCATTTGGGGAGAAAAAACATTATTCAAATGAGAGGTATGGTTTCAATCTTGAATTGCCTGATGATTTTCTGTTGAAGTATGTTGATGGTGGTTTGGTTTTGTATAAAGATTTGACTGAGCCTTTGGAGCCAAAGGATAATCCAGCGGATTTTCCCGATGGGCTGCGACATTTTGTGGTGGAAATGGTTGTTTTGCCGCGGGATAATGTGAAGCATTATCAAACTTTGAATGATTTTATCCGTGAGGAATATCCAGGGTATACGGTGACTTTTGTTGATTTCCCTGGTTCTTCAGGGGTTTATGTTGATGAAGGGGCGACGATTGATTCGGTGAAACATTATTTTACGATGAAGGATGGAGCCGGGGCGATTTTTGAGGCTTATTTAAAAGTGCCGAGCCTGCATTACAATGAATTTGTGGCGGGATTTGAGGCTTTGGTGCATAGTTTGAAGTTTGATTAGGGCATGTTCACATACAAATTCTCCGTCGGTAGTGTTTTGATTTGAAAACTGTCTGAAATCTTGCGTGAATCCTGCGTGATTTACTAAGTTTTTCATATGCGTTGAAAAATTGCAACAAATGGGGAGAGATCAGTAACAGCAATTAGTTGGACATGCCCTAGGTGAGCGTTATTTTGCGCGGTCTAGTGGTAGATTCAACAGATAAGATCTCGTCTAGTTTCAGATCGTCCATCAGTTTGCGGGAGCGGACTTCTTCGCGGATGGTGATGCCTTTTTTCAGGGCGGTTTTGACGATGTCGGAGGTTTCCAGATAGCCAATATAGGGGGCAAGGGCGGTGGCGGTGCAGACGCTGTTTTCGTAGATTTTGGTGATGTGTTGTTTGTTGATTTTTAGGTCTTTGATTGCGAAGGTGCGGAGGGTGTGGAGGCCGTTGGTGAGGATTTCGATTGATTGAAGGAGGTTGAACATGATGATCGGACAGTAGACATTGATTTCGAAAGCGCTGCGGCCGGAGGCGATTTCGATTGTGCGGTCGTTTCCGAGGACTTGAAAGCAGATCATGTCGAGACATTCTGGAATTGATGGATTGACTTTTCCGGGCATGATGGAGGAACCGGGTTGGACTTCTGGGAGGGTGATTTCGCCGAAGCCGGCTTTGGGTCCGCTATTCATTAGTTTTAGATCGGTGCTGAGGTTGAGGAGGTTTGTGGCGAGGGCGCGCAGAGCAGAGGAGAAATTCATGAAACTGTTCATGTTGTTGGTCAGTTCGGTGAGGTTTTTGCCGCTGCGTAATTTTAGTTTGGTTAATTTGCTGAGGTTTTCGATCATCAGTTTGCGGTAGTCGGGGTCAGTGTTAATCCCTGTACCAAGCGCAGTTCCGCCGATATTTTGTTCGAGGAGGTCTTTTGCAGTGTCTTCAATGAATTTGCGGGACTTTGATAGAGCTTGAACATAGGCGTCAAATTCCTGACCCATAGTGATTGGTACGGCGTCCATCAGGTGCGTGCGGCCGACTTTCAGGAGGTTTTTTGTGGCGATTGCTTTTTTCTCCAGTTCTTTTTCCAGTTTTTTAATTTCGTTTAATAGTGCCGGTAGGACAGTGAGGATCGCAATGCGGGTGGCAGTTGGGATGGTATCGTTGGTGGATTGGCTTTGATTGACGTGGTTATTTGGGTGGACGTATTCGTATTGGCCTTTTCTGCCGCCGAGGATTTCGTTGGCACGGTTTGCAAGGACTTCGTTGCAGTTCATATTGTAGCCGGTTCCCGCTCCTGCTTGCAGAAAATCAAGGGTGAACTGGTCATCAAATTTTCCTTCGATAAATTCTTTCGCCGCTTGTTCGATCGCTTTTTCTTGTTTTTTGCTGATTATTTTGAGCTTGCCGTTGGCTTGGGCTGCTGCCAATTTGACTTGAATTAAGGCGTTGCGGAAAGAGCTTGGGGCGCTTGTGCCGCTGATTTGAAAATTGTGTTGTGAACGGACGGTAAAAGCGCCAAAATAGGCTTCTTTGGGTACTGGAATTATTCCGAATGAATCTTTTTCGTCGCGAGTTTTCATTTTAATTGAGTTAGATTAGGGGCATTCCTCTGCTATTAATTTAGCTTGATTTGACTTGATCTGTCCAGTTATTAAGGGATTTAGAATTTTTGAGAAATAAAACTTGCAATCTGGTCTAGAATTGGTACTATGCTCCTGCTCTTAACATAAAATATGGCAAGAAGATGTGAAATCACAGGTAAAAAAGGCTCAGTAGGTAACAAACGAAGCCACTCAAATCGTGCAACTAAGCGTGTTTTTAGAGTGAATTTGGTTTTGAAAAAAGTTATGAACCCAGCTACTGGAAGAATGGAAAGAATGAAAGTCGCCACTTCCACTTTGCGAACACTTACTAAACTGTTGCGTTAGGTGCCTGTTTAAATTAAAAACCCTTCAATAGAATTTGTCAGATTTAGTCTGACATTTTTTATTGGAATTAAATGAGCTATCTGCTGTGTTGTTTGTCGCTTGTGTAGCTCTGCTACACTGTGCTCCAAGCGCCTTGCATTTAACTTCATTTAATTTCACCATCGAAGACTTTTTAATTTAAACAGGCACTAAAGAATCTTTTCTTTAAAAATGCAAGCTGACTATGGTTGTAGTAATCTCCGACAGCCATAGTTTTTTTTATTGTTTTATTGCGCTTTGGTTCTTTAAATATTGCTGGTGAAATAAATTCCAACAGCTCGTTTTTGGCTTATAAAAAAGGCTTGTTTCGGGTTTTTATTATTTGTAATACTGCTTCTGTCATACTTTTTAACTCAATACTATGACTGAAGGGCTAATTACTAAGACTGGTGTTTCTGAAGATCGAATCAAAGGGCGTGATCGGGATTATGGGGCAGTGCTTTGGAAGCAGCCGCATCTTTTGGATCTTTCATATCCGGAGCTGGAGATGCGCAATTTGGAAATGAAGGCGGAAAGGCTTGGTGGGGCGACATTGGATGGAGCGCGGGAAAAAATGTTGAATTATTTGAGGGGAGAAGAGGGGATTAAGGCGGTAATGCTTTGTTTTTCCGATTTGGAGGGGAGATTGCATGCTTTAGATTATGATAAAAACTTTATTATTGATTCGGAGGATAATCTTACTTTTGATGGTTCTTCGATTCGTGGATTTTCGGAATTATGTGAATCGGATTTACGTTTAAAGGCCGATTGGAGGACTTTTCGTTGGTTGCCGGCGGATTTGTTTGGTTCGGGAAAAGTCTTGGTTTTTGCTAATGTTTGCAATGCTGATGGTAGTTTTTATGCTTCGGATTTCCGGGCAAATTTATTAGAACTTTGTGATGATTTAGCGGCTAAGGGGGTGATTGTAAATGTGGCGCCGGAGATTGAAGGCTTTTTATTTAAAGGGATGAAGGCCGAGCAGGATTTCGATGAAAAGGTGGGGTTTGAATTGGCGACGATGAGTGGGTATTTTAGTTCATTGCCACAGGATACTTTGCGTTTGTTTATTGATAAATTTGCGGAGGTGAAGCGCGCATTGGGATTTCAAAATGAAAAGGATCATCCGGAGGTGGCACCGGCGCAGTTTGAGCTGAATTATCGTTATTCTTCCGCCTTGGATTCTGCTGATCAGGTTTTGCTTTATAAGTTGTTGGCAAGGCAGGTGGCTAGTTCGATGGGGTTTACTGCTTCTTTTTTGCCTAAACCAGTGGCAAATTTGAACGGAAGTGGAATGCATGCGAATATTTCTTTGTCGCGAGATGGAGTGAATACTTTTTATGATGCCGGCGGTGAGAATAATTTGTCAGACTCGGCTAATCGTTTTGTGACTGGGGTTTTGAATTATGCTAATGATCTTTGTTTAGTAATGAATCCTTCGGTAAATGCTTATCGTCGTTTGGATCCACATTATGAAGCGCCGAATGAGATCAAAACTTCGGCAAAAGATCGTAGTGCGATGGTGAGAATACCGCTTGGTAATGCTAAAAGTGCGCGAATGGAAGTAAGGACGGTAGCGCCTGATGCCAATCCATATCTTTGTTTTTATGCGATTTTGCAGGCGGGATTAAAGGGGGTGAAGGCGGATGATGATGCTTATGCGAAAATGAAGGAGGAAGTTTATGGTGGCGAGGTGCAGAAGTTGCCGGGGAATATTTATGATGCTTTGGAATTGTTTGAGTCGAGTGAATTTATGAAGGAGGTTTTGGGTGCTGGGAATGTCGGGAAATATGCTGATTTAAAGCGTGGAGCGGCGGATCGTTCGCCAAAAGCCTTGGGTACAATGATAAAAACACGGGAAATTTTGGATCATCATGAAGTGACTAATCAGTTGATTGCTAAGCAGTTTTAGTTTGTAGTTGGTTGAATGTACGAGCCCCTGCTGTGATGGTGGGGGCTTTTTTATTTGACAATTTATTCCCTTTTACTTATCTTCTTATTAATGAAAAGTTCAAACATAACAACAAGCGTTAAAACTCTACTGCTGCTAATCGCTGCTTAGGTTTTGGTGTGTTGAGAAGTTTTCATTCAATCGCCAGAACTAAAGGGCGATTTTTTTTTATGTAAATTATGAAAAATATTATTGAAAAAATTTGGGAGGAGCATGTGGTGGTGAGTCGGGAGGGCTTTCCGGATGTCTTTGCGATTGATTTTCAGTTGGTGCATGAGGTGACTTCGCCGCAGGCTTTTGCGGTTTTACGTGAGAGAGGGATTGGTTTACATGATGTGAAGAGGATGATAGCGACGGTGGATCATAATGTTTCGACTAGACGTGAGCGTAAAATTATTACGGATATTGGTTCACAGCAGCAGATCAATACTTTGAGGCGGAATTGTGCGGAATTTGGGGTGAAGTTGTTGGATATGGAGAGTGGGCATCAGGGAATTGTACATGTGATTGGGCCGGAATTGGGTATCACGCAGCCAGGAATGACGATTGTTTGTGGTGATAGTCATACTTCGACGCATGGCGCTTTTGGGGCGATTGCTTTTGGGGTGGGGACGACGGAGGTGGCGCAAGTGATGGCGACGGGTTGTATTTTGCGCGAAAAGCCAAAGACGATGAAGGTGGAATTTTCCGGGAGTTTGGGGCGTGGGGTGACGGCTAAGGATATGGTTTTGTCTTTGATTGGCCAGATTGGAGTGGCTGGGGGAACTGGTTTTATTATTGAATATTGTGGCGAGGTGGTGCGGAATTTGTCGATGGAGGAGCGGATGACTATTTGTAATATGAGTATTGAATGTGGGGCGCGAGCGGGTTTGGTGGCGCCGGATGAGGTTACTTTTGAATATTTGACTCGCGCTGAAGCGGGGCAAGCCCGCGCTGAAGCGGGGCAAGAAGGAAGGAAATGTGCGCCGGTGGGGGCAGAGTGGGAGCGAGCGTTGGGGTATTGGTGTAGCTTGGTTAGTGATCCGGGGGCGCAGTATGATGCGGTGGTGGAGGTGGAGGTGGATCAGTTGGAACCAATGGTGACTTGGGGGATTAATCCGGGGCAGGCTTGTGGGGTGAGTGGCGTGGTGGGGGAGGATGCGGCGGCTTTGGAATATGTGCAGCTTGAAGCGGGGCAGAAGATCGAGGGTGTGCCGGTGGATTATGTTTTTATTGGTTCTTGTACAAATGGGCGGTTGGAGGATTTGCGGGCGGCGGCGGAGATTATGCGTGGACGGAAAGTCGCTGAGGGGGTGGTGGTTTATGTGGTTCCGGGTTCGGAGGCAGTGCGGGATCAGGCGATTGCGGAGGGTTTGAGGGAGGTTTTTGTGGCGGCGGGAGCGGATTTTCGTAATCCGGGCTGCAGCATGTGCTTGGCGATGAATGAGGACAAGGTGCCCGAGGGCAAGCGGTGCGCCAGCACTAGTAATCGCAATTTTGTTGGTAGACAGGGCAAGGGGGCGATCACGCATTTGATGAGTCCGATTATGGCGGCGGCAGCTGCCGTGACGGGAAAAATTACTGATGTAAGAAAAATATTATGAAAACAATCAAATCAAAAACTATTGTTTTGAAGCGAGCGGATATTGATACCGATTTGATTATTCCGGCTGAATTTTTGACAGTGACGGATAAAAAAGGCTTGGGGAAGCATGTTTTTGCGAGGTTGCGGGCGATGGATGAGCAGTTCCCGTTTAATTTAGCGGAGAATCAAGGGCGCTCAGTGTTGATTGCTGGGGCAAATTTTGGTTGTGGTTCCTCGAGGGAGCATGCGGCTTGGGCTTTGGCGGATTGGGGGATTCGGGTGATTATTGCCCCTTCATTTGCGGATATTTTTAAGAATAATGCTTTCAAAAATGGGATTTTGGTGGTTGAAATGGAGATTATCGTGGACGAGGTGGAGGTGGATTTGCCGGCTCAGACTATTAATGGAAGGCATTTTGAGATCGATCCTTATCGGAAGGAATGTTTGATTAAGGGGATTGATGATTTGGATTATTTATTTGAAAATCGCCAGAAAATTGCTGATTTTGATCGGCAGAGGGCGGAGAAATTATTTTTTAACATCAGTAAAATATGAAAATTGCGATTTTGGCCGGTGATGGAATCGGCCCAGAAGTGATGGATGAGGCGCATAAGGTGCTGGAAACGGTGGCGGGGAAATTTGGTCATCGTTTCGAGTATCTTTATGGCTTGATTGGTGGAGAGGCGTTTGAGGCTTATGGTCAGCATTTTCCCGATAAGACGGCGGAGATTTGTGCAGAGGCGGAGGCGATATTGTTTGGTTCAGTTGGGGGGCCGGTGGAAAAAATGCATGAGGCTAAGTGGAAAAATTGTGAGATTAATTCGATTTTGGCTTTGCGGAAGCGCTTTGGATTTAATGTTAATTTGCGGCCGGTGAAGGTTTATCCCGGTCTCGATTGTGTTTTGCGCGCGGATATTGTCGAAAAGGGGATTGATATTTTATGTGTACGAGAGTTGGGCGGAGGAATTTATTTTGGCGAACATCGGACAGAGGGTGATCGGGCTTGGGATGTGATGGAGTATGATCGGGAAACGATTGAAAAAGTTGCTCATGCTGCTTTTAAGGCGGCGATGAAGCGGGGGAAGAAGGTCTCTTCAGTCGATAAGGCCAATGTTTTGGATTGTTCGAAGTTGTGGCGAAAGGTGGTGAGTGAAGTCGGTTTACGCTATCCGGATTGCGAATTGGAGCATGTTTTGGTTGATAATATGGCGATGCAGGTTTTGAAACGCCCTTTTGATTTTGATGTAATTCTTTGTCCGAATATGTTTGGCGATATTATTTCTGATGAAATATCTGTTTTTGCCGGTTCTTTGGGAATGTTGCCTTCGGCTTCTTTAAATGTTGATGGTTTTGGGATGTATGAGCCATCTGGAGGCTCGGCGCCGGATATTGCCGGACGCGGGATTGCTAATCCGATTGCCCAGATTTTGTCGGCGGCAATGATGTTGAAATATTCTTTTGGTCTCGATGCTGAGCATGATTTGATTGTATCGGCGGTGGAAGCGGCTTTGGCGGAAGGTTATCGCACTGCTGATTTAGTGCCACCTGATCATACTTTTGTATCTACCAGAGCGATGGGCGATGCTATTTGTCATTTTATTAATAAATTATATGTCTAAAAAAACTATGTTAAAATTTGCTCATTTTGAGGGGAAAATTGTGCCTTCAGGAGATGCTAAAATAAGTTTAGCTTCGCATGTTATTCAGTATGGAACTGGTGTTTTTAGTGGCTTGCGCGGCTATTTTGTCGCACCCGGAAAGGTACGGTTGTTTCGAGTAAATTTGCATCATGAACGGATGATGGAGGCTTGTAAAATTTTTGGAATGGATTTTGAAATTAGTTTGGAAGATTTTTGCAAGGCTTTGGAGGAGCTGATTATAGCGAATAAACCTGAGGGGGGATTTTATATCCGGCCGATTATTTATTCTGATGACGAAGAACTGACACCATGTTTTCATAAATTGAGTTATAAGATTGGCTTTTATATGATTGCTTTGGGCGATTATTTGGATACGATGAGAGGTTTGCGTTTGATGGTTTCCAGTTGGAAAAAGTTTTCGGATGGTTCTATTTCGACTAAGGCAAAGGCTTGTGGTGCGTATCTTCATGCTTCGGCAGCGCGCACAGAGGCCAATCGTTGCGGTTATGATGAGGCTTTGGTGATGGATGATCGATGGAATATTGTGGAGGGATCAGCGGCGAATATGATGATAGTGAAGAGAGGGGAAGTGTTTATTCCTCCTGCTAGTTCGGCGATGTTGGGCGGAATTACTTTGCGTTCTTTGATCGAGTTTTTGGAAGAGGAAGGGGTGAAAATTCGTTATGAAGCGATTGATCGATCGATGGTTTACACGGCTGATGAAGTGCTTTTAACCGGTTCGGGAGCGCAGATTGTCTTTGCTCAGTCAGTTGATGATCGGAAGATTGGTGATGGAAATCCGGGAATGATTTGTCAGATGCTGCGGCAGAAATATGACTCGTTGGTGGCGATGAAACACCCTTGGTCCAAGGAGTGGATGTCTGAAATAACTTATTAACATTATATATCATGAAAAAAATTAAAATATTCGATACAACATTGCGTGACGGTGAGCAATCGCCGGGATTCTCAATGAATTTGCGGGAAAAATTGGTATTGGCTAATCAATTAGAGTTGCTTGGTGTGGATGTAATTGAGGCGGGGTTTGCGGCGGCCTCTCATGATGATTTTGAGTCGGTGAAGCAGATTGCTAAGCAATGCCGAAAGCTTGAGGTTTGCGGTTTGGCTCGATGTCATGATGGTGATATTGATCGGACAATTGAGGCGTTGCAGGAAGCAGAGAAGCCAAGGATTCATGTTTTTATTGCTACCAGTGATATTCATTTGGAGTATAAATTGAAAATTTCGCGTGAGGAGGCGGTGAGGAAAGCGGTTGCTGCTGTGAAGAGGGCGCGAGCTTTTACTTCAAGGGTGGATTTTTCGCCGGAGGATGCAACACGTTCTGATCGTGATTTTTTGGTAGAAATTTTGACTGAGGTGATTAAGGTTGGTGCGGATACGATCAATATTCCGGATACTGTTGGTTATAGTACCCCGGGGGAATATGGCGATTTGATGCGGTTTTTGATTGAAAATGTGCCGGGAGCTAGTGATGTGATCTGGTCGACACATTGTCATGATGATCTTGGCTTGGCAGTGGCGAATAGTTTGGCGGGGATTTTGAATGGAGCGACACAGATCGAATGCACGATCAATGGTATAGGTGAGAGGGCGGGAAATGCCGCTTTGGAAGAGGTGGTGATGGCAATGCAGACACGTCCGGATTTTTATCAGGTTGAAACAAATATCGATTCCACTCAGTTATATCCGACTTCAAAACTTTTGACTCAAATTACCGGGCAAAAAGTGCAGGCCAATAAGGCAATTGTTGGGAAAAATGCTTTTGCGCACGAGGCGGGAATTCATCAGCATGGAATGCTTGCTAATCGGATGACCTATGAAATAATGAGTGCGGAGAGTGTTGGACGGCAGAATACGAAGTTGATTTTGGGAAAACATTCTGGGCGAAATGCTTTGGCGGATCGGTTTGTGTCTTTAGGTATTAGCGTTGATGCGGAACGTTTGGATGAGCTTTTTGTGAAATTTAAGGCTTTGGCGGATCGGAAGAAAAATATTTATGATGAGGATTTGATTTTGGTGGCGATGGATTTTGATGTAGAAAAGAAATACGATTTACGGACGGCGGACATTCATTCTATAAAGGATAGTTTGGCAACTGCTAGAGTGACAGTGAAAGTAGCGGATGAGGTAAAGGAGGTAGCGTCCGATGGGGATGGGCCGGTTTCCGCTTTGTATGCTTGTATTATTAAGGCGACAGGGTTGAGCGGAAGTTTGACGAATTTTGTGATTAACGCTTTGACGCCGGAGCGTGAGGCGATTGGGATGGTAAATATCGAGTGGACGGACCTTGAGGGCCGCACTTGGTATGGTCATTCTTCGGATACAGATGTTACAATTGCTGCAGGTAAGGCTTTGATCGATGTTTTAAATCGAATGGAGATCAGGCGCTTACATCAGTTGCGAATAGAAAATAACTAAAAGTTTTATGGCACTATTAGAATCTTTATCTTTACCGATGGGCTCAAAGGTCCTGGATTTTAAGCTTGAAGGGACTGATGGAAAAAAATATTCGCTGGAGGACTTTGATCAAGCTAAAGTTTTGGTGCTTGTTTTTATGTGTAATCATTGCCCTTATGTTCAGGCAATTTGGGATCGTTTGGTGGAATTGCAGGCGCGTTTTGAAGAACGGGGAGTAAGGTTTGTCGGAATAAATCCCAATACGGCCAATCCGGAATATAGTGAGGAAACAATGGAGAAAATGCAGGAACATTATCAGTTGTATGCGATGAATTTTCCTTATTTGGAAGACAAGGATCAGACGGTCGCTTTAAAATATCAGGCCCAATGCACGCCGGATATTTATGTCTATAATAGCGAAAGAAAGCTCTCTTATCATGGACGGGTGGATGATAATTGGAAGGATGCTGGTGCGGTTGAGAAAGAAGAGCTGGCGGATGCTTTGGAGGCTTTGTTGAATGGGGAGGCTGTTGATCAGTTGCAAAGGCCGGCAATCGGATGCTCGATCAAATGGGTGGTGTAAGAAAAATTACCACTGTTTTTTTGCCAGTGGCAAATTTCTAAACAAAATTTTTATTTATGCTACAACCTCTTTCTTTAGTAGAGGAAGGCCAGTTCTTTGGTTTTCTACTACCTGGTAGCCTTCTGGTAGATCTTCCAAAGCGCCATCTTTAACTTCGCGAGCGAAGAAATAGATGATTTGATCTCTTCCGCCGCGTAGTGTGACATGGCGACGATGGAGAAAATAGTCCTGACCTTTTTGATTTTTATGACAGTAAGTCATAGATTTTGGGGTTAGAGGACAAATATTAAATACATTTCATTCTAGCTGTTTTTTTTTGCTGGCGTCAAGTTTTGCGAGAAGTTTGATGTTGGGGCTGATTTAGATTATTCTCTATTCATGGGTAAAAAACGAAAACAAGGCTTGGAAAAGAAAGTGAATAAATATGATAACTTGAGTAAACCTCAGGCAGAGTTTGATTTTCATGATCGTGGGGGCTTGGGGATGGGTGAGGTGGAGAATTTGGCTAGTCGCTTTTTGGAGGATTGTCGGAGAAGAAAATTAACAAAAGTATTGTTTATTACGGGAAAAGGTTTGCATTCACGTAATGGTATGCCTGTTATTAAGCCTTTTTTGAAGAAATATTTATCGAGTTTAAATTATGTTTCGCGGGTGTATGAGGGGCGGACGGATCGTGGTGGGAGTGGGACTCTGGAGGTTGTGTTGAATGTTGATTGACAGTTGTTTGTAGGAGTTGTAGGCTGTGATCATGAAGAAAGGATATTTTTTTTTAGTGTTGTTTCTTGCCGCTTGTCAGACAGGTGGTGAATTGAGTAAGGGCACGGAGGTAGAGGATGTTGTTGTTGAGCAGAAAATTGAGAGTGGCTCAGCTTTTGAAGGGGAACGGATTGATCTTGGAGCGGTGCCGAAGTATTTCCAAAATGGAGATATTAAGTATTTTGGATATGCGGAGGAAGTCGATCCGCAGGATTTGATGCAGCCATTTGAAAAAGAATTATTGGATTTTCTTTATGCGAAGGGAAAGTTGAATTGGGATGAGGTAAGGGCAAATTTCCGTTGGTATCGAGTTGGAACTGTTGGCGATGATTATGACTTTTTTACTTTGTCATTACCTTGTCGAGATATGTGTATTCATTCTGATGTTGATCATTTTTTGTATGATCGCAAAAAAAAGGAGCTCTTGTATATACCCGTGGACGAAAATATTGATAGTGATTTGGCTTTTCTTTACGCAAATCAAACAAAGATGACGTTTAACAATCTCGGTTTACCTCAAACTATTGATTATAATGGTTATACTTTACAGAACGGGGATATGATTGCTAGCCTTGGTGATTTTAATCAGAATGGGATGTATCCAAATCAGAGTTACAGTCAGTTCTTTGGTCAGTTGGCTTTTGATGATGATCAATATGGCAGGTTTTATCTTACCGATGCGAGTTGTTTGACTTTTGCTTCTCCCGATGGAGTGATTTATCAGGTTGCTTTTGAGCCCTTTGATACTATTTATAATCGTGAAAAACTGATCTGGTATGATAATTCAACTGGTGATTTGGCTGAATATCAGCCTTCAGTGGGTGGTGGATGCGGTTTTAGCTGGGGTTGTCATGATCTTGTTTCCGCTATGGAAAGTGATCTTATAGCTGTTGGTGAGGCTAGATTAGAGGTGCTTTATATATTAAAAAATCCGGTTTTCGATTCAAATCAAGCGTCGGATTATTATTATGGAGAAGATACGGGTTTGACTGAAGCGCAATTGGTTTTTGCTCGAGCTTACATTGGTTATGGTTCACGCTTTGGTGACTGGACTGGACAGGATGCTTTGCAGAAGATGACTTTTGAGCAGTTTGTTGCTTCTAAACCAATATTATTCTTTAGGGATCCTTTTGGACGGTGGCAGTACTTGCAAAATAAAGATACCACTCCATTAGCCGAATGTGGCAAGCCGGTGATCTATCTTTATCCGGAGAAAAGTGAAGACATCAGTGTGCAGGTGGATATTGATAAATTGACCGTTTCCGATCCGGCTTACGGTAAAAATGGTTGGCTGGTGAAGGCTTCTCCTGATGGGAAATTATATAACTATGCCGATGGACGTTTTTATCCTTATCTCTTCTGGGAGGGTATTAAAAAGGGTATTTCATTGGATTTGAATCGTGGATTTGTTGTGGAGTCTGGAGAATTGGATCAATTTTTTGATAATAGTTTAAATGAATTGGGATTTACTGCTCAGGAAAAAGCGGATTTTGTGGAATTTTGGATTCCGGAAATGATGAAGAAGCAGTCTCCTTATTATTTTGTTAGTTTTGTTGGCACCGAGCAGTTTAATAAAGTAGCACCATTGAGGATTGATCCTGCTCCGGATACTTTGATCCGAGTGTTTATGTATTATGAAGCTTTAGATAAGGCAGTGAAAGTTTTGCCACAAAAGTTGCAGAGTTTTCCACGCGAAGGATTTACCGTTTTTGAATGGGGAGGAACTTTATAAAAATTGGGGGCTTTTTACTTTTCTTGCTAGCTGTTTTTTGGTTATTTTTGCCTAAAAATCCTCTTTATCAGGGAATTGTAGTGCCGCATCATTTGTTTGTTTCGAATTATATTGATCAGCTTTATCAAATTGTGGCGGATGAGGATGTTGAGCGCGTGATAGTTTTTAGTCCAAATCATTTTTATCAGGGAAGAGGGGGGATTATTAGTTCTGATCTTGATTTTGAGAAGGTGGATGTTGATACTGAAATGATTGAGAGTCTTGATGCAGATGGGGATTTGACTATAGATCCTAGTGTTTTTCCTTTGGAGCATGGAGTGATGGTGCAGCTGCCGTATATTCAAAAATATTTTCCTCAGGCAAAGGTTGTACCGATTATTTTTAGACCCGGGCAGGTGACGCAGGAAGAAATTGCGCAGTTGGTTAATGATATAAAATCTTATGATTCGGTAAAAACTTTTTTTGTCGCCAGTGTCGATTTCACGCATTATGTGCCGGAGGCGATTGCCGAGGAAAATGATCGTGAGACGGTGGATTGGTTTTCGCGGTGGTCAGCGGGTGAGCATGAGGATTTTAGTCTTTTTGAATTACAATTGTTGGCGGAAAGTGCGGGGGATAATTTGGATGCAGTCGCTTTTGATTCACCGGAAAGTATTTATGCATTATTAAAAACAGGATTTCACAATTTTCAATTTGTGCGTCGGAGTTCGGTAAATAGTTTGATCGGATTGGATGTGGCTGCGAATAATACCAGTCATATTTTTGCGATATTTAAGTAAGACTACGCGAAGTCGCAGTCAAATAATTCTCTTCATTGCTTTTTCACATCTTCTTCATTTTTAGTTCATGAGGTTTTTCTACAATGAATTCGAATGTTGATGATATTTAATTATCACGGTCGAGACATTCACAATAATAACAATTATAAAAAAAATACTATGAATACATTAGGAAAAAAGTTTATGTTAGCGACCTTGGTTGCTGCCGGCTCGATGGCTGCTATTTCGACAACTGTTGCTGCTGCCGGATTTCAAGACAATATCCAAAAGGACATCGTTAATCTCGATAATGGTGTTCAAATTACTTTAACGACGGAAGATACCGCAGCTCTGGATAAACTGATAGAAAGAGCGGGGCGGCTGGATGAAAAGGCTCCGATCAATGCTGATATTACTCATTCTGTTGATGTTCTTGATAACGGGGTGAAGATTACTATCGTCAGTGATAATCCTGATGAGGTGACGAAAATTCAACAGAAAGCGGAGATTGGTCCGAAAGAAAAGGGACCAAAGGATGGTGAGAAACCAGAGTGTGTTGTGGAAAATCTGGATAATGGGGTGAAGATTACTATCTCCAGTGATGATGCTAATACAATCTCTAAAATCCAGGAGCGGTCTCAAAATATGCAGGTGCCGGAAGCTAGTACTGCAGTGAGAGATGTTGTATTAACTGATACAGGTGTGATTGAAACTATCACTTCAGATAATGCTGACGAAGTGGCAAAGATTCAGGCGCATCATGAAGATGGAAAGCTGGGAAAAGGCGAACATAAGGGACCTTTTGGTCATGGTGGCCAGGGTGGTCAGAGGGGAGAGAAATATCAGGGAGGTGACCGCCCGATTGAACAATAGTATGAAAAATGGTTAGGGGTAGTTTATGAGCGGGCTTGCAAAGCCCGCTCATAGCATCTAAATTAGAAAAGTATGAATAAAACAATTTTAATTATAGAGGATGATAAAAATATTGCTGACTTGATTAAGCTTTATTTGGAACAGGAGGGATTTAGGGTGATTTGGGCGGGAGATGGGGTAAAAGGATTGGAGTATTTGCGGACAATTGGGCCGGATTTTTTGGTTTTAGACTGGATGTTGCCGGAGATGGATGGATTGGAGGTTTTGAAAAATTTGCGTGGGTTTTCAAATTTACCGGTTTTGCTTTTAACGGCGAAGGCGGAGGAGTTTGATAAGGTTTTGGCTTTGGAATTAGGGGCTGATGATTATTTGACCAAGCCTTTTAGTCCGAAGGAGTTAGTGGCGAGGGTAAAGGCAATATTTCGGCGTATTTCAATGGATTCTTCCGTCGAACAGCCGCGTGCAGTGCTTGAGGTGGGAGGGTTAAGGGTTGATCCAGAAAAAATGTTAGTTACTTTAGATGGGAAGGAAGTGGCGATTTCCGGTTTTGAATTTAAATTGCTTTATTTGCTTGCCAGTAATTCGGGGCAGGTGTTTTCCCGGCAGAAATTATTGGAAAAATTGTATGAAAATTCTGCGTCAGTTTATGATCGGACGATTGATGTGCATGTGAAAAATTTACGTAAAAAATTGGGCGATGATGCTAAAGATTCAAAATACATTGTGTCTGTCTTCGGTGTCGGTTATAAATTTAAAGAACTATGAAAATTCGCAACAAATTAATTTTGAGTTATGTGATGGTGATTTTTATCGCTTTGATAATTGTTGCTTTGGTTTTTGATTATTATGTTGAGTTGCATTTTGAGCGAGTATTAAGCTCGCAGTTGCGTCGTCCGGATTTGGATAGAGTTTTGCAGATGAGTAATCCTTTTATTCAGGCCGTCAGGCAGTCATTGGTTTTGGCCGCTTTTGGATCCGGTTTATTTGCAGTTATTATCAGCTATTTTGTTTCAAATTATTTAACTTCGCCGATTCAGAAATTGATTGCAGCAACGACAAAAATTTCAAAAGGTCGCTATGATGTTCATGTTCGGGTTGATTCCGGTGATGAGTTAGCGGAATTAGCACAGGCTTTAAATGATATGGCGATCAAGCTTGAAGAGATCGAGTTATTGCGGCGAGAATTGGTGGCAAATATTTCGCATGAATTGGCAACACCTTTAACCAGTATTCGTGGCTATTTGGAAGCTCTTGATGATGGTGTGGTAAAGGGGAATCAGAAGGTGAAAACTTTGAAAATTTTGCGGGATGAGGCTGATCGGTTGACAGAAATGGTAGAGGATGTGCGAAAATTAGCGGTAATGGATGATAAAAATATCATTTTGGATTTAGTGGAAACTGATATGAAAATGATGGTAAAAAAAGTTTCTGAAAAAATGAAAACCCAGTTTGATGCGAAGAAAATTGATTTAAAATTAGAGTTGGAAAATATTTCTGTTGATGCCGATCCGAAGAAAATGGAACAGGTTTTGGTTAATTTATTGGCTAATGCCTGCAAATATACTGATGAAAATGGCGAGGTAAAGGTTGTTTTGAAGGAGGATTATTTAGTAGTTAGTGATAATGGGATTGGTATTCCGAAAAAGGATTTGCCTTATGTTTTTGAACGTTTTTATCGTTCTGATCATTCGCGGTCTCGTGATACCGGGGGAACGGGAATCGGTTTGGCAATTGTAAAGCAAATCGTTGATGCTCATTGTTGGAAAATTGTGGCGGAAAGTAAGGTGGGGAAGGGGAGTAAGTTTCGAATCGAGTTTTAATTGTTTTTTTCTATTATTGCGATAAACATTGGATCTAAATTCTCGTTTTTTGGTTCATTGATGTCAATATAACCGTATGGGGATTGTTTGTTGAGGCCAGGTAGGTTTTTTGGGTAGGGGATTATTTTAACTTCTGCTTGGTGCTCTTTGAGGAATTTTTCAATTACTGCGTGGTTTTCTTCTTGATTGATTGCACAAGTAGAATAAACAAGACGGCCTCCTTTTTTTAAGGCTAAAAATAGGCCATTTATCAGGCTGATTTGTCTTTGTTTAAGTTGTCTTATTCTGCCGGGAGACCATTCTTTTAGATGTTTTTCGGAGTTATAGACGTGTTTTTCCGAGGAGCAGGGAGCATCCAGGAGAATACGGTCGAAGTGGTTCGGATATTTTTTGAAAAGTGTTGCAGCGTTTGCGGTGTGGTAATTTGGTTTTTTTTGATTGTGAAGGGTAAATATTTTTAATAAGCGCTGGATTCGTGCTGTGGAAATGTCATTTACCGTTAGATTACATTCGGATTCATTGATGAATAAGGCTTTGCCTCCTGGGGCGGCACAGGCGTCGAGGATATTTTCTGTTGATTGAGCGTCTAGGTTTATTACTGGTAAGAGTGAGGAGGCGTTTTGGACGTAGAATAGAGTGTTTCCTGGGAGGTTGGTTCCCGCCTCTTTTTCTATTGGCCAGTAGATTGCTTGAGGATGCCAACTGATTTTATTCCAAGTTAGGTGGTTTTCTTCCCAAATTTTCTTTAATTCTTTTTCGTCCTTTTTCGCAAATTTAAGAATTGGAACGGAAGTTTTTTGTAGTACTGTGAGGTCCGGAATAATATTTTTGTAGTATTCTTTGAAACTTATTCTTGTTTTTTTCATGATTGAGTTTTGCAAAGAGCCCTTTGCGGGGCTCTTTTAGCAGACTGCGCGTAGTCGCAGTCAATAATATAATATTTCGAGCGAAGCGCGAATTCCTTAGTCATCTTCGTGATATGTATCGTCATCTCTGTCATCGTCTTCCTCCTCTTCGTCGTTTTCTTCCGGATCACCATATTCATCATATAGGTCGCAGAAGCATTCGCAGATAGGAGTGCTACATTCATCACATGTTGGGCAATCGTCGCCGCAACTGCAAGATGTCTGGTTCATGTTAGTGGGTTACTTCTTTTTCTTTGGTGCTGCCTTTTTGACAACTTTTTTGACAGTTTTTTTGACTGCAGGTTTTTTAGCTACGACCTTTTTGACAGTCTTTTTGACAACTTTTTTGACTGCAGGTTTTTTAGCTACGACCTTTTTTACCGGTTTTTTGGCAACTTTTGCCTTTGCTTTTTTAATAGCCATGAGGGGGTGGTTTTATTAAATATTAAGGCAATTATCGCCTTTTTATATTAAAAAGCAATAGCGAAATTTCCTTTTATGTTAGGGGCTTATTGATGATTTGATTTTATTCTTCTTGCGTTTTATATTTAGAGGGATTATTCTGGACCTAGGGTATAGGTTAATTTAATTATCATTTTATGTTACTGGAATATAAAAAAAAGGCACAAAATCAGCTAAAGAAAGCGCTTGGTACTTTGAAGAAAGTTTTGGATATGGTGGAGAATGATGATTACTGTATTGATATTTTGCAGCAAACTTTGGCAGTTGGGGGATTGGTTAAATCGGCAAATAAAACAATTTTGGAAAACCATCTTAATTCTTGTTTTTCAAAGGGATTGGCAAGTAAGGGAGCGGTTGATAAAGAGAAATTGATTGGCGAGGTATTACATATTGTAGATAAACTTTAATATTTAACCCAAATTTATATGATGTATTCACGCTTTGGTGTGTTTTCTTCATTTGGACTGCATGTTCATTTGATTTTTGTTTTTATGGCTGTGATTGGGGCGGGATTATTTCTTTATTGGGCGGTGAAAAATCTCAGTAAGGATAATTTGTTTAAGTTATCTGTTTGGTCGATTGTTCTAGGAGTGGTTGGATTGCTTTTGACTGCCGGTTTTGCGCAAGGGTGCTTGAATGGTGGATTTGGACGTAGTGGAAATGCCATGATGGGTTGGAATTTTGATCAGGAAAATCTGAGCTTTGAAGATGCAACAAATCTGGAGAGTTTTCAGGATGGCATGTTTAAAGAAATGGATGAGCACATGGGGATAGAAGAGGTAAAGTAGAGGTATGAAAAAAGCAGGTAGATTGTAGTGATCTTTCCTGCTTTTTTTGATGATAATTATTTTCCGCTACGTTTTCTGTCGTTTTCTTTTAAGAATTTCTTTCTAAGTCTGATACTTTTTGGTGTGATTTCTACTAATTCATCTTCTTTGATGTATTCAATCGCTTTTTCCAGAGTCATTTCACTAATTGGTGTCAGAGTGAGAGCTTCATCGGAACCGGAGGCACGGACGTTTGTTAGTTTCTTGTTTTTGGTAGCATTGACTGAAAGATCAGTGCCCTGGTTATGCTAACCGATGATCATTCCTTCATATATTGCTGTAGCCGCTTTAATAAATAGTGGCCCGCGTTCTTGTAATTTCCATAGAGAGTAGGCCATTGTTGAACCTGTTTCACCGGAAATCATTGAACCGACTGTTCGTTTTTCAATTGTTCCGGCATATGGAGCAAAATGGTCAAAGGCATGGTAGAGAGTACCTTCGCCGCGAGTCATTACGAGGAAGTTTGAACGGAAACCGAGTAATCCACGAGTTGGGATTTCAAATTCAAGGCTTGTATTTCCGCTTTCGGTTTGCATATTTGTCATAACACCTTTTCTTTTTCCGAGAGCTTCGATAATTGAACCGGCCATGTTTTCCGGAACATTTACGACAGCAATCTCTATTGGTTCGTGTTTTTTACCATCAATTTCTTGCATGATTACTTGAGGCTGAGAGATTTGCAGCTCGAAACCTTCTCTTCGCATTGTTTCGATTAGGACGGCGATATGCATTTCTCCACGCCCGTATACTTTAATTATGTCGCTGTTATCTTGAAATTCAATTTTTAGTCCAACGTTTGTTTCCAATTCTTTTTCTAAACGCGCTTTGATATGACGACTGGTAACATAGTCTCCTTCTTGTCCGGCAAATGGCGAGTCGTTCACCATAAATTCAATTGCTAATGCCGGTGGATCTACTTTGATTGCCGGGAGAGCTTCGGAGTTTTCGTCATTGGTAATAGTTTCGCTAACGTAAATATCCGGTAATCCGGCGAGAGCAACGATGTCTCCGGCTCTGGCTTCGGCAGCTTCGACGCGTTCCATTCCAACAAAAGTGAAGATTTTACTGATCTTTCCTTTTCTTTTTTCGCCATCTTGATCGATGATAGTGACAGTCTCATTGTTTTTTAGAATACCTTCGTATACACGGCCAATGGCGATTCTACCGAGAAAGTTGTCGTAACTGAGTGATGCCGGTTGCATGCGGAAAGGTTTTTCGATGTCAGCTTCCGCCTTTTTTTACATTTTTTAAAATGAATTCGATTAGTGGTGTGATGTCTTTTTTCTCATCATCTAGTGCTAAAACGGCTACACCTTCTTTGGCGATTGCGTAGATATAAGGGAAGTCTAGTTGTTCGTCGGATGCTCCGAGACTGGCAAAAAGGTCGAAGGTTAGATCAACTACGGTGTCTGGACGAGCCATTGGTTTATCAATTTTATTGATTACAACTAATACTTTATGTCCTAATTCTAGTGATTTTTTTAAAACGAATTTTGTTTGGGGCATTGGCCCTTCATAAGCATCAACGACCAAAATAACGGCGTCGACAGTTCCGAGGACACGTTCAACTTCGGAACCAAAATCGGCATGACCGGGAGTATCTACGATGTTGATTTTTTTTCCTTGGTAGGTAATTGCGGCATTTTTGGCGTAAATTGTGATTCCACGTTCTTTTTCTTGGTCATTGCTGTCCATAGCTCTTTCTTCTAATCCTTTGTGTTGATTGAAGGTGTCACTGGCTTTTAATAGAGCGTCTACTAGTGTCGTTTTACCATGATCGACGTGGGCGACGATGGCAACGTTATAAATTTCTCGCATGTAATTTGTTAAGTTTGCCCGAAGAATCTATAACACAATCCTGATAATAGCAACAAAAAAGCGCAACTTTACAAACAATTTAAATAATGTTTTTGTATTGCTTTTGATGAATGATCGGAGTAATGTGGATTCCATTAAATATAAAAAATATTATGACATTGTTTAGAGATACAGCATTGAACCAGGAAATTCTAAAATCATTAGATGAGCTGGGTTTTGAAAAAATGACTCCTATACAGGAGAAAGTGATTCCTCATTTGTTAACTTCCGAGCGGGATTTGATTGCTTTGGCCCAAGCAGGGACCGGTAAAACGGCGGCGTTTTCATTGCCAATGATTAATCGTCTTGATCCTACAAATAGAAATATTCAGGCTTTAGTTTTATGTCCGACACGAGAATTGTGTTTGCAAATTAAGCGTGATATTGAGATTTTTATTAAACATATTGCCGGTTTGAAAGTGGAGGCGATTTATGGTGGGGATTCGATTGGAAGGCAGTTAAGCGCTTTGGAAAGAGGGCCGCAGATTGTGGTTGCTACTCCAGGTAGAGCAAATGATTTTATTAATCGAAAGAAGTTGAAGGTGAATACTTTGAGCTTTTTGATCTTGGATGAGGCGGATGAAATGTTAAATATGGGTTTTAAAGAAGAATTGGATGCTATTTTGGAAACTACTCCGGCGGGAAAACAAACATTATTGTTTTCGGCGACAATGGCACGTAATGTGAAGAATATTGCTAATCAGTATATGAAAAATCCGGAATTAATTCAGGCTGAAGGGACAGAGCAAGGTGCTGATAATGTTTCCCATCAGTATTATGTGATTCATGCAAAGGATCGTTATGAAGCTTTGGCGCGAATTATTGATAGTAATCCGGAAATATATGGGGTGATTTTTTGTCGCACAAGGATAGAGACTCAGGATGTTGCGGATCGTTTGATGCAAGCGCATTATTCTGCGGAGCCACTGCATGGAGATATTGCTCAAAATCAACGTGAAAAAGTGATGGATCGTTTCCGTCGTGGAAAAACTCAGTTGTTGGTGGCGACAGACGTGGCAGCGAGAGGGATTGATGTTACTAACCTTACACACGTACTAAATTACCAATTGCCTGATCAAATGGAGGCTTACATTCACCGTAGTGGAAGAACAGGAAGAGCGCATAGTAAAGGTGTTTCTATTTCGCTTGTGCATATGAAGGAACAGCATTTTATTAAGTCTTTGGAGCGAAAATTGGAGAAGAAATTTGAGCG
>FLOH01000722.1_pt1 | contig 62023 bp, 58 predicted proteins | sample 756751 | NCBI WGS metagenome assembly FLOH01 (sample SAMEA4026879, study PRJEB14308) | marine metagenome | biome: coastal water; material: water | depth 74 m
CGTCAGATGTGTATAAGAGACAGTGCGCTTGCATCGTCGCCGTCGGGTGCCGGCAAAAGCACAATTTCTCGGGAACTTTTAGACCGTGAACCGGACTTGACCATGTCGGTATCCGCCACCACCCGCCCACCGCGCCCCGGTGAAGTGGACGGAAAAGATTATTTTTTCATCACCAAAGACACCTTTTCAGACATGGTCGCTAAGGATGATTTTTTAGAGCACGCCACCGTGTATGACAATTCCTACGGCACCCCGCGCGGCCCCGTCGAAGAGGCCTTGTCGAACGGCAAAGACGTGTTGTTTGACGTGGACTGGCAAGGCACTCAGCAGCTCCACGGTCGCGCCCGTAACGACTTGGTGCGCATCTTCATCTTGCCGCCCACCAAAGAAGAACTGGAACGCCGCCTGCGCACCCGCGCCCAAGACCCCGAAGACGTCATCAAAAAACGCATGGCCAAGGCGGCGGATGAAATGAAGCACTACGAAGAATACGACTACATCGTCGTCAACGTCGACGTCCAAGACAGCGTCGCCGAAGTCCAAGCCATCCTCACCGCCGAACGCCTCAAAAAAGACCGCCGCGAAGGGCTGTATGTTTTTGTACGGGAGTTGTGTGGGATGGGGGGGGGATGGGGATAGCTAAGGGAGTCGACGAGGCTTTGTTTGTGGAGTTTAGTAAACTATGTCCGGAACATGCCACGTAGCGCGCACTGTAATGAGACCCACATCTCGCCCGCCAAGACCGAGCTGTGTGATTGGTCTGGATTTATAAATATCAACAATTTCATACGCTTGTTGAATTCGAAGTGGCGAGGCTGGCGTGACAAAGAATATGAGTAAGATTGAAAATATTTTTAGAAAAAATAGAGATATACCCCGACTCATTGAAAAAGCGAAAAGAGCAAGGTTTTTTACCGTGGTAACCACAGACCGCAAGCGCTAGGGTATCTTGTTGATGGTTTGTTGCGCTTGAAAAAAATAATCATTTAACTGTGCTCATTCATGGTTCTTTCGAACCATCACGTTCATTCGTGAAAACGCCAATTGATGAAAGTTTGTTGCCATGTGGTGGGAATCTGCGGGGCTGTCTTTGGTCCTGATTGCGCTGGCGGAAATCGGTGATAAAAGTCAATTGGTGTGCATGACATTGGCGGCGCGCCATGGGCGAGCGCTGCCGGTGCTGTATGGCGCGGTGGCGGCCTTCAGCATCCTGAACGGGTTGGCGGTGGTGTTCGGCACGACCCTGGCGGTGTGGCTTCCACAGTCTTGGGTTTTAGCCGCTATGGCCATCTTGTTTGGCGCGTTCGGTGTTCACTCTTTTATGAACGGAGCGGACGGTGATGACGAAAATGAAGGCGTGACGCCCATTACAGGTCATGGTCTGTTCGTCACTTCATTTTTGATGATTTTCATCGCGGAGTTTGGCGACAAAACGCAAATTGCCGTGGCCGGCCTTGCGGGTTTGTATTCCTCAACCGCCGTCTGGTTAGGGGCAACGGTGGCGTTGGTATTGACCTCAGCGGCAGGTGTCTTGGCGGGTAAAACGGTGTTGCGCCGTTTGCCGGTTGTATGGCTACACCGCATGGCGGGCGGATTGTTTTTGAGCCTGTCGATGCTGGCAGCATGGCGGTTTGTGGAGATTTATTGGGCTTCATAAAGACGCGCCAGGGCGGCGAAATCTGCGACGCTGAGTTCTTCGGCGCGGGCGGTCTCCTTGATGCCGACATCTTCCACGTTCAAGTTTAAGGGCTTCAAACTTTGGCGGAGCATTTTACGCCGCTGGCTGAAGGCGGTCGCGGTGACTTTTTCCATCGCGTCCCAGCTGGCGGGGGCCAAGGGTTGGGCGCGCGTAATGAGCGTCACCACGGTCGACTGAACTTTGGGCGGTGGCGTAAAGGCGCGCGCATCGATGTTGAATTCAGGGCGCACCTCGCATTGCCACTGGCTCATGATGGACAGCCGCCCATAAGCCTTGGTGCGCGGCTTGGCGGTGATGCGGTCCGCGACTTCCTTTTGAAACATCAACGTCAGGCCTGTATAGGCGCGGGCATTTTTTAGCCAGCCGATCAGCAATGGCGTGGCGATATTGTACGGTAAGTTCGACATAATGCGCCGGGGTGGCGGGCACAGGGCGACAAAGTCCTGCTTCAACGCGTCGCCAAAAATGATTTCCAAGCGGTCCCCATAGGTTGGGGCAAGGTAGTCTTGCAAGGCCATTATGCACCGCTCGTCCCGTTCAATGGCGATGATTTTTTTTACCCCTGCCGCCAAAATTGCGCGGGTCAGGCCGCCTGGTCCCGGACCGATTTCAATGACGGTGGTGTCGCCCAGATCGCCCGCCGTGCGAGCAATGCGCGACGTCAAATTTAAGTCTAACAAGAAGTTTTGTCCCAGCTGCTTTTTCGCCGCCAGATCATGGCTGGCGATGATGTCGCGCAAGGGCGGGAGGTTGTCGATGAACTCGCCCGCCACGGATTAAGATCCGCTATCGGCTGGGTGTGAGGACCGTGCATGTGCCATGGATGCGGCCATGCGCAACGCCGCCATCAGGCTTTTGGGCGAAGCCATGCCGGTGCCCGCGATATCAAAGGCGGTGCCGTGGTCGGGTGAGGTGCGCACGAACGGTAGCCCCAATGTGGCGTTCACGCCGCTTTCAAAATCGAGGGTCTTGAGCGGGATCAAACCTTGATCGTGATACATGCACAGCGCCGCGTCATAAGTGGGCAGGGCTTTGGCGGTGAACATGGTGTCCGGCGGTAGCGGGCCAAAGACGTTGAGGCCTTCTGCTTTCAGGCGGTTAATGGCGGGAATAATAATGTCGATTTCTTCGCGGCCCATGGCCCCGCCTTCGCCCGCATGGGGGTTGAGGCCGGCAACGGCAATGCGCGGTGCCGCAATGGCGAAGTCGCGCCGCAAAGCCGCATGGGTGATGCGCGCAACGTCACAAATGGTGTCCGTGGACAAGGTGCGAGCGGCCTCGGCTAAGGACACATGCACTGTGGCCAACACCACCCGCAATTTATTGCACGCCAACATCATCACCGGGGTGGGGCTTTTACCCCCCTGTTGTGCGCTCAAGTGAGCAAGAAATTCGGTATGGCCGGGGAACTTAAATCCGGCCGCGTAAAGGACGTCTTTGGCGATGGGGTTGGTGACGACGGCGCTGGCGTGACCGTCCCGGGTCAGCTTCACGGCGCGCTCAATCGCGTTCAGCACGGATGGCGCGTTGCGGTTGTCCGGGGTGCCTGGACTGCTCAGAGTGGGCAGGGGCGTGCTCAGCACCGGCAGAGCATGATGGAAATGATCAAAGGCTTCACGCGGGTCCGAAATCAGGCGCACCGGGACGTCCAAACGGAGGTGCTTGGCGAGGCTGAGCAAACGGTCTGGATCATCAATGGTGAAAAAAACCGGCAAGCCTTCGTCCCGCTTGAGCCAAGCTGTAAGGGTGATGTCACCGCCCACGCCGGAGGGCTCGCCCATGGTCAACGCCACGGGCAGGGTGTCTAACCCCACAACGGGCGCTGCCACGGGTGGGGCCGCGTGCGGTGTTGGCGTCATAGGCGGATGTCCACAAAAGCATCGCGGCGCAGGTCACGCAACTTACGTTCCGAGGCGATGTCTAAGCGTTTTTTCTGCAGTTTTTTACGAATGCCGTCGCGCACTTTTTCCATATCCACGCCATCGTCAGTACGTTCGCAAATCATCATGACCGCGACGCCGCCACCGGTGGCGATGGGGGCGCTGGGCTGGCCGACATTGAGGTTGCTGAGCACGTCTTTCATGTTGTCGGGCAAGGTCGAGAGTTTCATCACCCCCAGCGACCCGGACATTAGCGAGTTTGATTGCGCCGATGCGGCTTCAAGCTGGGCGCAACCGGCCAAGTGGCGGGTCGCCGCCCCCAGTTGTGCGCCGAGTGCGCTTAATGCGGCATCATCGCTGCCTTTGGGGGCTTGGATATGATATTGCGACAGCTTGATCAAGGCATCACCACCGCCGAGGCCGGGGCTGGTTCGAATATCGCGCAGAAGGAGAATGTAATAGCCGCCCAGCGTTCTCACCGGGTGACTGGCCGTGCCGGGCTTCATCTGGGTGACGGTTTGTTGCAAGACGGCATCTAGGTTTGTGTATTGAACCCATCCCATGTCGCCGCCCAGCGCCGCCGATGGAGAGCGGGAGAAGTTTTTGGCGAGTGCGGAAAATGGCGCGCCTTGGCGCATTTGATCCAGCAAGCGATCCGCCACCGCTGCGACTTTGTCTTCTTGGTCAAGAGTTTCCACGGGCAAAAAAATTTCAGCAATCAGGTATTCTGGGCGTCCTGCATTGGCCTGAATGCGCTGGATTTCATCATCAATTTCGCCTGCACCGATCAAAATGGTTTTGGCAAGGTGGCGCTGAGAGTAGGAGTTCCAAGATAATTCCGCTTCCACGCGCGTTGCCAGCGTAGAGAGAGAGGCACCGATGCTTTGCAGGTGAGCGCTCAACTGGTCAAGGCTCATTTTGTTGTTGTCGGCGATACTTTTCACAGCCATATCGATTCTTGACTTGGCGATTGTAATTTTTTCCCGCCGTGATTCTTGAATTTGCAGCTTTTCGGCAATGAGCCCGCGGAGAACCTGATGGGAAATTTTGGCGCGGTTCTCGGCGTTGTTTTCCAGTTCAGCGGATTCAATCACCAGCGCGACGCGCGAATTTAAATCCAACATGGAAATCACGTCGTCATTGACCACCGCTACAATGCCAAGGCCGCCGCCCTGTGCCTGTGAGGTGCCCTGAGCCTCAGCGGTGTTTGCGTGAAATAAACTTAACGCCAAGCAAAAACCGAGCACAGTGACACATAAGGAAAAAGTGACACATAAGGAAAACCAGTCAGCTTTGCCATTTTGACGTTTGGGAGGTGGAGTGCGTTTCATAGCCTGTAGCATATTGTTTGAGGGTACTCTCATCATACAGTCGGCACCTTGCCAACTGCAAATTTTCAAGGAACTTAGTTCTTTGCGTTTACGTCGGAGCGGACCTCGCCAAGGGTCTTGAGGACGACGCGAAACATGATCGCATCCGTGGGGCGGAGTTCGCGGTCTTGATAGAAGGTGCGGCTGATCGTGGTGTCAAATTCCAAGCATTCGTCTTCGTAAATAAAGCTGAGCCCTGAGGAGTGCTGGCCGCCGCCATCCGCCAAATCACGTACGCCGCTTAATCTTGTGCGCCACGTGTCGGTGAGTTTCCCACCAAAGGTGTAACTGATTTCTTTTCGGCCGCTGAATTCGCTGCCCTCTTGGTGGTCAAAGAAAACGTAGTCCGCACTATAATCAATAACGGAAAGGCTGCCGTTAACGGCCACTTCATTGCGGTGGAAGTCGAGACTGTTTTTGTCGATGCGAGTGCGGTAGAGAAGATTAAGATCTTCCCGCGGGGAGAACTGAAGTTTTCCCACGTAGTCGGAAAACTTTTTTTCCAGTCCCGACCCGGCATTGAATGTGCTGTCGTCCTTGAGGCGGTAGCTTTGCCCAACCAAAATGGATGTGCTGCCCCCGCCATCCCCGGTGACGCTCCATTTTGCCCCGTAATTGGCGCGCGGGCCACTTTCGACGCGATCATAGCCCGTAAAACGGTTGGCGCTGAACACATTGGCGTCGCTGAAGTCAAAATCTTGGCTGTCTTCGTTGGACATCTTATAAGAATTGCCGCCGTAAGGGCTGATGATCAGTTGGCCGATGGGCTCAAAGACTTCCGTCACGGTTCCCGTGCGCCGCGCCAGGGGCCAGCTCCAGTCGAATTCCAGTTCGGGGTGGGGGCGCAGGGCGGAACCATCGTAAAGACTGCCTTGGCTTGTGGGCACATCCAAGCCTTGGGTGTTAAAAAAGTCCAAGCCTAAGGAGGCGCGCAATTTGTAGATGTCCCCTTTGGGCGCGATATGAGAAACGTTCCAACTGGGCCGCACGGAAATCCGCGTTGAATCCGTTCCCAGTTCGCGGGTCAGCTTCGTCAAGTTTAAGTCCAACGCGCTGTAAGCCCCGTACTTATCCGGATCACCTGTGTAATTGAATTGCGCAACCGGCAAGACCAAAGGGCTGGTGCGGGAATCATCGTTGGCCGACAGGCCTTGATACGCCATGGTGGAAAAAGATGTGTAGGTGTTGGAGCGAAAGCCTTCCAAGAAGGCTTGGCTGGTCAGCGCGCTTTCATTGCCATAACCATAACGGCGCATGTAGGTGTCGGACGACGACCTGTTGATATCCACCCCCCAGCGCCATGTGCGGTCAACGTCAAAGCGGGCTTCTGATTTGATGTGGCCGAAGGCCTCGGACGTGGAATCGTAAGCCGCGCTGGCCTCAGCGGTAATTTCGCCTTTGGTGAATTTTTCACGGTATTCACCACTGAGCGCCCCGTATTCTTGGGAGGAAATCAACGGCGTGATGGTGATGTCGGAGTGATCGTCCAAAATGTAATAATACGGCACCTGCACGACGGCGCCGAGATGGTTCGATCCGCCCCAGCTGGGCGTCAGCAATCCGCTTTTGCGCTTCACCGTGGGATCGGGGTAGCTGAGATAGGGGGTGTAGGCCACGGGCACACCGAAGACCTCCAGCCAGGCGTCTGTGTAGGTGATGATTTTTTTGGTGCGGTCGTGAACGATTTTAATGGCTTTGAGTTGCCACAAAAGGGGCCGGGTCGGGTCGTCTTTGCATGGCTCGCACGCTGAATAGATGGCCCTGTCCATGGTCATGGTTTCGTCGTTGACCAAGGTGGCTGTTTTCGCGGCAAAGCGGGAACGGTCCGCCATCACGGCTAACAAATCGTCAATCATGCCATTTTTTAAATCCCCGGTGACTTCCATGGTGTCGGCGAAAAAAATATCGCCGCTTGGTTGGTGTAGGGCGACGTTTCCACGGGCGTGGATGGTGTCGGTGGTTTGGTTATAGCTGATGGCATCGGCCAACAAGGTGTGTTCGCCGTGATTGACTTCAACGTGGCCGCGCGCGGTGATAACGCTGAGTTCCTTGTCATGGGTCATTTCATCGGCGGCGAAGGTTGCTGGTTTTTCTTCGCTTTGGCTCTGCTCAGCCCACGCGGGTGCGCTGACCAGCGCGCCCCCTAGGGCTGCGGCGGCGAACAAAGCAGTTGCCAGCAGGGTGTGTTTTATCGTCATGCTGGGTTAACCATCCTCAAGATGAAGCAACATGGCAAGCCCCAACATGGAAGCCACCCCAGATGGTGCCCATGCGGCTAGGGTCACCGGGATGCTGTCTGACAGCCCCAGCGCAAAAACCACGTCTGAAAAAAAGTACAAAATAAAGCCCGTGAACACGCCGGCGGTAATCACAAACGTCGTCGCGCCGCGCCGGGCATGACGCAACGTAAAGGTGGCCGCAATCAAAACCATGGCGCACATCAGCAACGGCGTGGCCAGCAAGGCATGCCATTGGAGGCGGTGGCGAATGGCGGAAAACCCTGCTTCTTCAAGGGTTTTGATGAATTCAGGAAGCTTCCAAAATGACATGGTTTCGGGGGCGGCGAAATTGTCCTGGATCTTGGTTAGGGTCAAATCCGTCTCCAGCCAATATTCAGATACGTGCTCGGGCGGGGCTTCTGGCGAATTCACCCAGGCGTTTTCCATCCGCCAAAAGCCATCGCCCAGCACTGCGCGTTCGGCATCAATGCGACCGATGAAGGTATCTTGCCCCTGGAACAGGTAGGTGATGGTGTGTTGCAAGGTCACTTGATCGCCTTGTTGCAACAAATTGGTGGCATGGACCACGGCATGACCTTCCGCCGTGCCTTGGCGCAACCACAAGCCATTTCCCGATATGGCGAGAACGCTTTTCTGGCCCTTCAAATATACGGCCTCCATGGCTTGAAAACGCGAAAGAGTGGCCGATGACAAAGGATTGAAGGCGGCGATTTTAAAGAGGCCTAAGGCCATCGCCAGGACCAGAGCCGGCAAAATGAATTGCCACACCGAAATGCCTGCGGCGCGAGTTACGGCCAATTCTTGACTGCGCGACAGGCGCCAAAAAGCCGACATGCCACCAAAAAGGGCGGCGAACGGAAACAGCAATTGGCCCATGTGCGGCAATTTGAGCAATGACATTTGGGCGATGATTAAAAAGGTCACTTCGGGTTTGGACGAGGCGCGGCGCAACAGCTCGATCAAATCGAGCAAGAATATCAACGTCAACAGGCCGACAAAAAAGGCCAGGAAGGTGAGTAAAAAATTACGCCCGATGTAGAGCGACAGGGTGCTGGATAGTTTCATCGCATCCTCTCCCGCCTTACGCTGTTTGGCCAGATTGAGAGCTTGGCAAGTGCGAGGGGGGCAATTGCGGGGGCGGTGCCGTGCGCGGCGCTGCGCCCAGTCCCGGTTTCAGCAAGACCAAGGCGCCAATGAGGATCGGCGCGGCAGTTAAGGCGTATACGCCGGGAAACAACGTATTGTCTTTGGCCGCTGCATTCAAAATCGCCAATAAAGCACCCTGATACGCCGCTGCCAGCAAGACCGCGCCAAATACCCGATTGCCTTCGCCACGGCGCGTGAAAGCGCCGGAAATCAGAACGCTGAGGGCGATCATGGTGAAGCCCAGGGCACTCCAGGGCAAAGCCAATCGGCGGTGAATTTCGACCCTGTATTTACCGATCCCCTTTTCGTCCAGTCCCGTCGTGTCCAGGTCGTAAAGCTCCGCCATGGAACGCTCGCGCGGTTCTCTGTGACGGACACTGCCATCTTCGGTGGGCGGGTCAAGATCCAATACGGATTGATCGAAATATAAAATGGTCAGCTGTTTGTTTTCCATGGTGAATTCCTGGCGTGAGCCATTGAACATCACCACTCGGGCGCGATCTTCATTTTCCACCAGCGCGCCGCGTTCAGCCAGCCAGGTTTCTGTTTTGAGGCCGTCTTTTTCGATGTGCGCCATAATGCCCAGCAACTGGCCGTCATCGGTGCGTTCACGCACATATACGGTAACGCCGCGCGAGACGTCGTTGAACGTGCCCTCGCGCAGCAAAACGTGTGAAAAATTATAGCGCGCATCCCATTTCATGGCGCGAAACTGCGCGTAGGACGTCGGCACCACGTATGTGGACAACAGATAGCCAATAGCGACCACCAGAATGCTGAGAAGGATGGCCGGTTTGGCCAGCGCCATCTGGCCCAACCCGGCGGAGCGCATTACCACCAGTTCGCGGTCCATGATCATGCGGTGATAGGTGAAGGCGGTGATGGCGAACAGGCTGACGGGCAAGATGATGGTCAAGAAGTTGGGCATCATCAACCCAGTGAGAAAGACGAACATGCCCGCCGACAAGCCGCTGTTGACGATCAAATCGACGAAACGTAGGGATTGAGTCAGCCACACCACGCAGGTCAGCGCTGACGCCACCAGCGTCATGCCAACGAACAACTGCCAAAACATGTAACGGGTGAGGCCGTTCATGAACCCATCAATCCCCTAGGTTTGCCGTCCAGATGCGGGCACCGTCGCCACATCTTAAGCAGGCGCGCAAAGTGCGCGAAAAGTGCGGTAAAATCAAGGGAAAGCGCCCCAAAACAGCAAGAAAAACAACTGAGGCAGCTTAGTCTTGCGGTGGGACAACCTTGCCGGGGTTGAGCAGATTTTGCGGATCAAGGGCGTTTTTGAGGGTGCGCATCAAATCCAGCTCCACTTTAGACTTCAAACGCGCCATTTCACTGAGCTTCAACCGGCCGATGCCGTGCTCGGCGGAAAAGCTGCCGCCCATGGACACGACCAAGTTGTGAACCTGTTCGTTCACATCGTGCCAATGGCTGAGAAATTCTTGTTTATCAGCACCTTCTGGTTGAGTGAGGTTGAAATGGATGTTGCCGTCGCCAAGGTGGCCAAACGCCACCACCCGCACGCCGGGCAGCAAACGTTCCACCAATTGAGTGGCGCGGTCGATCATTTCGGGGGTTTTGGACACTGGCACGGCGACGTCGTGCTTGATCGAGCCGCCTTCTTTTTTCTGCGCTTCGGGGATGGATTCACGAATTTTCCACAGCCCATCCGCTTGTGGGCCGCTTTGCGCGATCACGGCGTCTTCAATGACGGTGGCTTCAAAGGCTTCGCCCAGGGTGGTTTCCATCAGGGCGGCCAAGTCGGCGTCTTTGTCGGTGCTGCCCAGTTCCAAAAGCACGGTGCACGCGTGGCGACCTTCCAGCGGATGGACGACGCCGTCGACGTGCTTTTGCGCCAATTCGACGCTCAAGTCGTTCATGACTTCACACGCCATCAACACGTCCCCAGCGCGGGCGCGGGCGATTTGAAACAGGTTCAGGGCTTGCTCGAACGACCCGCAACCCGCCAGCGCCACGGTTTTGCTGTGGGGCTTGGGGTACGAGCGCAACACCGCGCGGGTGATCAGGCCTAGCGTGCCTTCGGAACCCAAAAACAGCTCTTTCAGCTCATAGCCGGTGTTGTTTTTGCGCAAGGCCCTCAGGCCGTCCCACACCCGGCCATCAGCCAAAACCACTTCAAGGCCCAGCACCAATTGGCGTGCATTGCCATAGCGCACCACGTGAACGCCGCCCGCGTTGGTGGACAAATTACCGCCAATGCGACAACTTCCCTCGGCCCCCAAGCTCAGCGGAAAGTACGCTCCGGCCTCTTCGGCAGCGGCTTGAACATCGGCCAAAATGGCCCCGGCTTCGACCTCCATGGTCAAGTTCACCGGGTCCACGCTGATAATGGCGTTGAGCCGCGAAAAATCCACAATAACCGCCCCCTCGGGCACACCACCGCCAACCAGCCCGGTGTTGCCGCCATGGGCGACAATCGGAATGGCATGACGGGCACAAATGGTCACGATGTCAGAGACGTGCTGAGTTGTGCGGGGCTTCACCAAGGCGGGTGACGCACCTGCATACAGGCCGCGTTCCTCAACCAAATGGGGGGCCAGTTCGGCTGCGTCGGTGATCACGTCAGCGTCGCTCAGAACCGCTTTCAAGTCGTTTATGAGGGTCGTTTTCTGGGTCACACGCCAGCCTTTTCTTCGGGCACAAAGATGAAATTAAAAACGTAATCTTGGGGGCTGGGGGCGTTGGTGTGGTGTGCGGCGGGATCAAACAGCCGACCGTCGGTGAGCATGCCACGGCGCAAAAACAGCATGCGATAGCCCAAGTCCGTGACCCGTTTTAAGTCAATTTCGATGGGCCGCTTGGTGTGTTGCTGCTCCATTTCGATGAGCAACGTGGGGCGGTCGCGGGCGATGGTTTTCAGCGCCCCGCCCAGCACCGCCATTTCGTGGCCCTCCACGTCGACTTTCAAAAAGCCGATGTTGTCGATGGACTCCAAGTCCAAGCGGCGGGTTTCGACGATGACTTCGCCAAAGCGGTCGCCGACCTTGTCATGGTTGAGGCTGGCGCCCTGGTTGGAATAGGTGCCGCGCGCCGTTTTGGGAATGCGCAGGGCAAAGCTGCCCGCTTGGTCGGACAGCGCCGCATGATGCACGGTGGCCTTGGCCCCCACGCCGCTTTTGAGCACGTCAAACATTTTTGGATTGGGCTCATAAGCATGCACGTGAGCGGACAAGCGTTCCAGCCAATAGGTGTAAACCCCCTTGTTGGCCCCGGCGTCCACCGCCGTGCGGGTGGGATCAATGAGAAACGGCAAAATCCGCAGCTCGGCCTCGCCCTTTTTCAATTCCCGACGCGCGCGCAACCCGTAATACAGCCGGGGCGGAATCAAAGCCCCGCGCAGCCGCTCCTCAAAAGACACCGGAGGCCGCCAATTTTCGCTCAAATTGTCCACGTTGCTGGTCATCCCACCCAAAATCAAAATGCTGCGCGGACCATAACACGCCAAGGGCCAAGGGTGAAAGCGCAGAGAAACACGGCGCACTCACATCGTCCTTGCGAGCGCCCCTTGGCGCGTGGCAATCCATACGGCGGAGCGGAGTGCTCGGCCCTGGATGGCTTCGGCGTTGCGCTTCTCGCCATGACGGCCAAGGGGGGAGGGGTGGTGGCGGTGGCCCTAGATTTTTATGTTGCCGATGGGGTCTGAGTATTTGGGGGGAGCGCCCGGAGTTTCGCCGTCTTTGGGGGCGGCGGCGCGGTTGAGGCGGTCGTTGATGGCGCGGCCTAGTCCGGTGTTGGGGATGGGTGTTACGGCGATGCCGCGGATGCCGGGCATGTCGAGGGCGCGCAAAATCACGAACAGGTTGGCGGCGGCCTCAACGAGATCGCCGGTTTTGGACAGGTTGATGGCGGCGCGCCGGGGCATGTCGGGGCCAAAGGTGATGAGGCTTTCGCCTTTCAAGCGGTCTCTGGGCGCGACATTGATGCGCAGTGGAATGGACGGCGCGTAGTGGCTTTTCAACTGGCCCGGAGCTTTGATGTCATCGGAATTTGGCAGTTGCACGGGGCCGACGACGGCTTCGATGTCTTCTACGGCCACGCCGCCGGGGCGCAGCAAGACCGGGACCGGGCCGGAGACGTCGATGATGGTGCTTTCAATGCCCACCGGGCACGGGCCGCCGTCGATGATCAGGTTGAGGCCTTCACGGTCTTTAAACTGCATCAAAATGTGCAGCGCCAAGGTGGGGCTGACGTAGCCCGATTTGTTGGCGCTGGGGGCGGCGATGGGCACCCCCGCTTCGGCCAACAGGGCCAGGGCGACGGGATGGTCGGGCACCCGCACGGCGACCGTACCCAAGCCTGCGGTGGCCAACAACGATAGCGGCCCGTCGGCTTTGCGATTGAGCACTAAGGTCAGCGCGCCCGGCCAAAAGGCGTGGGCTAGCTTTTGCGCAGTGTCGTTAAATTCGGCCAACTTGGCGGCTTGGAACTCGTCTTGGACGTGCACGATCAGCGGGTTGAAGGTGGGGCGGCCCTTAATTTTAAAAATGGCGGCGACGGCCGTGTCGTTGGTGGCGTCCGCACCCAATCCGTAGACCGTTTCGGTGGGAAACGCGACCAAACCGCCTGCACGCAAAATCTCTCCACCCTCAGCGGCGGCGGCGGGGGAGGCTTCAACGACTTTAAAATCGGGCAGCGGCATCTCAGGGGTCATCCGGTGGGGCTCTTTTGTTCAGGGTGCGGGCGGGGTGCGCGTTGGTATACCGCCCAAGTGGGGGCCGCGTCCAGATGCTTCAAGGCCGAGTTGGGAAGTGGAGCAAAAGAAAGCCGCATAAGGAAAACCGCCGAGGCGCTTGTCCCGACGGCTTCCTTTGGTTTCACTTATTCTGCGTTTGGATCAGGTCGCCCGTATTCGGACATTCACTTGGACCTCGACAATGGCTCTCGCCACTGGCTCCAGCAATGGCTTTGGTGCGCCTATACTCACAGTCCCAGTCTCTTAGCCCGACCAAGGCGTAGCCTTGGGGGTGATGGCCTGTCCTGCAGTCACAGCACTGAGGTGCTGCGGCTTTTTCGCGGCATCTGGAGGTCTTCCTTGAGCCGGTAAGATAAAGTTTGAACTTCCTCATTAGGACCGTCAATACCCAGGTCTAAGAAGATACACCACTTGACATGCCTTCGGTCCTGAAACAGGTGGGTTTTGGGAGCATATCCGGTCAGAAAGGCTGACGTTTTTGACTTAAGACGTCTGCACACCCTTGGCGACGAAGTGCGGGTTTTCAAAGCCGGGCTTGCCGTAGGTAAGCTCCCGACCGTCCAAATCGGTGACGGTGCCCCCGGCGGCGCGCAATACCGCGTGCCCGGCGGCGGTGTCCCATTCCATGGTCCGGCCCAGGCGCGGGTAGATGTCGGCGATGCCCCGCGCAATGGCGCAAAATTTAAGCGAGCTGCCCGCGCTGGTTTCTTCGCGCACGTTGAATTGTTTGAGAAATTCATCGGTTTCGGGCGTTTTATGGCTTTTGCTGACCAGCGCGGTCAAACCCGCCGGGGACCACGTCCGGCAGCTGATCTTTTGCGGCCCACCGCCCAAGTCGGCGAATGCGCCCAGCGGGCTGCCCATATAAACATGGCCTGTTGCCGGAGTGTGAACCACGCCGACCACCGGCCAGCCCGCATCAATCAACGCGATGTTGACCGTAAACTCCCCGGTTTTTTTGACGAATTCTTTGGTCCCATCCAGCGGATCGACCAGCCAGAACGGCCCACCGTCCAGTTTGGGGGCGACGCCATCTGAAAAGGCTTCTTCGCCGATGATGGGGAAGCTGTCGCCGATTTCTTTCAAGATGGCCTCAGTGATGAGGACCTCAGCCTTCTGGTCGGCAAGCGTCACGGGCGAATTGTCGCCTTTGAGCTCAACATCAAAATCTGTGTTGTAGATGGTCATGATTTCCTTGCCCGCGCGAACGGCGATCATATGCAGACTATCCAGCAGGGATACGGTGATGTTAAGCGTCATGGTGAGGCCTCGCAGGTTGAGAATCTGTGCGTAGAGTAGGGGCCTCGGGAAGAGAGTTCAATTGATTCTGGAAGTTTCTTCTGCGCCCTCAATATCGGGCCACTTCGCCCCGGTCTCGGCGGCGATGAAGCGCCACGCCATGAAGCTGCCGGACCAATGGGTTGCGCCCAATCCGGCCTTGGTTTTGAGGTGCGCCAGAAACGCGGCTGGGTCAGGCAATTGCGACCACACGGACGGTAAAAACAGCGCGCGGTGGCCTTTGTCTTCGATGATCAAGCCGTCTTCGCCGACCTTGAGTTTACCGATCAAATCGGCTTCATCTTTGAACGTAAAAGACACGGCGGGGCTGAGCACCGACAGGTGAATGTCCAGCGCCTCCGTCTCGTCCATTTTGAGCGGGCCAAAGCGCGGGTCCTTAAAGGCCGAACGAAAGGCGTTTTCAGCCACATCGGTGGCCAGGGGCCGCCACGCTTCGGGCGAACCGATGCAGCCTCTTAAACGTCCAGTTTTGTTTACGGTGACGAAGCACGCCCCGGTATCGGTCATTTCAGGGGGCAGAGTTTCCAGCGCCGGGACCAAGGGTTTGCCCGCGCTGAGACCATGCAAAATGGAGCCCTTGGCGATTTGCAAAAAGACCTCGCCGTGGGCGTTCAACAAGGCGCGGGTTTGGACGGCAAAATCGGTTTGGGACGGGGCATTATTCATGCGGCGTCCTCCCAAAAACCCCAGGCACCGTAGCCCACCACTTGCGCGCGCAATCCCGCCGTATCGCCGGAATTGCGTAAATCCAAGGTGCGCACGTGAAGTTTCTTGCGTTTGGCGACGTCCAACAGGCCTTTGACAGGCATCCGTCCACAGGCTTGATGGGCGTTGATGGCGTTGCCATCTAAGTGCTCAATCGCATCCGAGGTCCGCCGGTCAATGGCGCAGGCGGCGTCATAATCCAAGTAGTGGCTGAGATCGCTGGAGACGACGATCAGCGTTTCCGGTCCGCCCCACACGCGCTCCAACACGTCACCGATTTCTGCGGGGCTGGCTTGGCCGACCACAATGGGCAGCAATTTAAAGTCGCTGAGCAGGACCTGCAAAAACGGAATGTGGACCTCTAGGCTGTGTTCTTGAGTGTGCGTGGGATCGAAGACTTGGACATGCGGATAGGCCAACAAGGCTTCGTCTAAATCGTGATCGATCTCGACGGGGCCAAGCGGAGTGAGGAACGCGTCGGCGCTGGACAGCGCCAAGCCCTGCACCGGGACACGGTGGCAGGGGCCCAATAGAACCACCCGCTTTACGATGTCTTTAAGCGGCTGAATGTGGGCGTAAGCATGGGCGGCGATGGGGCCGGAATAGATGTAGCCCGCGTGCGGCGCGATGATGGCTTTGGGCGGCACGCCAACGTCCTGCCCGGCTTCGCCCAGGAAGGCTCTGACTTGACCCGCTAAGGTCACGGCGTCGGCGGGATAAAAAGTACCCGCGACGGCAGGGGAACGAACTGTGCTCATGGTCAATATGCTATACTATTTTAGGGCTAAGTGAAACCGGGAGAGTCCCATGAGCGCACCGCAAAACTCCGTTTCGTTTCCAGGGGCCGTGCCCGGGCGCTATTGGCATACGGTGTCGGATGCCAAGGGCGAGGTCGTCGTGCAGTGCGACTTGTGCCCGCGCGCCTGCAAAATGCATGACGGTCAGCGCGGCTTGTGTTTTGTGCGCGGCGCGCAAAACGGTGAGGTGGTGCTGACCACCTATGGGCGGTCCAGCGGATTTTGCATTGATCCTATCGAAAAAAAGCCCCTCAACCACTTTTTGCCGGGCACGCCGGTGCTGTCGTTCGGTACGGCGGGATGCAATTTAACGTGCAAGTTTTGCCAGAACTGGGACATCTCCAAATCGCGGGAATTTGATATCTTGGCGGCCCAGGCCTCGCCTCAAGCCATTGCCCAAAAAGCCCGCGAGCTGGGCTGTAAAAGTGTTGCCTTCACCTACAACGACCCGGTGATTTTTTTGGAATACGCGGTGGACACGGCGATTGCGTGTCATGCTTTGGGGGTGAAGACCGTGGCGGTGACAGCGGGCTATATCTCCGCCCCGGCGCGGGCAGAATTTTTCTCCCACATGGACGCCGCCAATGTGGACTTAAAATGCTTCACCGAAGATTTTTATCAGCGTTTGTGCACAGGCCATCTGCAAGACGTTTTGGATACGCTGGTGTATTTGAAACATGAAACCGACGTGTGGTTTGAACTCACCACGTTGCTGATCCCCGGCGAAAATGATTCGCCCCAAGAAATCGACGCCATGAGCAAATGGGTGGTGAAAGCATTAGGCCCCGACGTGCCGATGCACTTCACGGCGTTTCATCCCGATTGGAAAATGCGCGATTTGCCGAGAACGCCGCACCAGACCTTGTTGGAGTCGCGGTCCATCGCCTTGGGCAACGGCGTGCGCTATGCCTATATCGGCAATGTGCATGACCTTGCAGCGGAAAGCACCTATTGCCACGGCTGTGGTCAGCGCCTCATCGGGCGCGACTGGTATGTCTTGTCTGAATGGAATGTAACGCCCGGCGGTCATTGCTCTCAGTGCGGTGAGGCCGTGGCTGGCGTCTTTGACGGTGCACCCGGCACTTGGGGGGCGAAGCGGGTCCCGGTCAGGATGGCGTGATTGGGTAAGGCAATAATCTGCTTTTCTTTGTTACGGGGCTTGTTAGAGTGGGTCAAACAATCATTGTGCCTTGCCAGTCGCAACCTTACTTGACAAGGCGACCCCCCTTTTTGTAGTCGGAGTTTTTCATGAAGATCTCGTTCGTCAATCTCAGTGTCCCCAAAGCCGGAACCGTCGTCGTCGGTGTTCTCGAAGGCCGTAAACTGACGGAGAGCGCTCAGGCGGTTGACGACGCAACCGGGGGTGCGGTGATGCGCGCGATCAAGGCCAGCACCTTTAAGGGCTCCAAACATCACTCGCTGACGGTGATGACGCCTGCGGGGCGTTTGGGCCGCGTGGTGTGCATGGGCCTGGGCAAGGCCAAAGACTTGGACGCCTTGGCGTTTCAAACTTTGGGCGGACGCGTTGTTGGCAATCTGAAGGCCCATGCGACCAGCGCGCATGTGTTGGTGGACGACTTAGAAGGGTGCCCGCTCAAAGCCCATGAGATTGCCGCCGAAATGGCGTTGGGGGCTAAGTTGGGTTCGTATACCTTCGATAAATACAAAACCAAAAAGAAAGACCATGACCAGCCCAAGCTGACCGAACTCAAACTGTTTTGCAAAACCTCAATCAAGGCCAAGGCGCTTTATGAGCCCCAAGACAAAGTTGCCGACGGTGTGTTTTTCACCCGCGACTTGGTGTCGGAACCGGCCAACGTGCTGTACCCAGCAACTCTGGCTGAACAAGCCAAGAGCCTCGCCAAGATGGGCATCAAGGTTGAAGTGCTTTCGCTTGCGCAGATGAAGCGCTTGGGCATGGGCGCGCTGATCGGTGTTGCCCAGGGCAGCGTGCATGAGCCCAAATTGGTGATCATGCACTACACCGGAAAACCCACCAGGGGCGCAAAATCGGCCAAAGCCGATCAGCCGGTGGCCTTTGTCGGCAAGGGCGTGACGTTCGATTCCGGCGGTATTTCCATTAAGCCGTCTGGCGGCATGGAAGACATGAAATGGGACATGGGCGGTGCCGGGGTGGTGATCGGTCTGATGAAGGCGTTGGCGGGGCGCAAAGCCAAAGTCAACGCTGTGGGTGTGGTGGGCTTGGTGGAAAATATGCCGTCCGGCAGCGCCCAGCGCCCAGGCGACATCGTGACCTCTATGTCCGGCCAAACCATCGAAGTGCTCAACACCGATGCCGAGGGGCGTCTGGTTCTGGCGGATGCGCTGTGGTACACCAAAGAACGCTTTAAGCCGCACACCATGATCGATTTGGCGACCCTGACCGGGGCCATTATGGTCGCGTTGGGGACCCACTATGCGGGCCTATTTTCCAACGATGAAGATTTTGCATGGGAATTGGTCAAGGCTGGACGCGACGTGGGCGAACGGGTGTGGTCTTTGCCGATGGGGCCTGAATACGACAAGGCGATTAATTCACCGGTCGCCGACATGCAAAATATCGGCGAACGCTGGGGTGGTTCGATCACTGCGGCGCAGTTTCTCAAGCGCTTCGTCGGCGACACCAAATGGGCGCATTTGGACATTGCGGGGGTGACCTGGTCCAAAGAAGGCAAGCCCACTTCGCCCAAGGGCGGTACCGGTTTTGGCGTGCGCTTGTTGGACCGCTGGGTTGCAAACGCCCTCGAGAAATAGCGTAAACGATGACGGATATAGCCTTTTATCACCTGACCCATTCCCCGCTTGAAGCGGCCTTGCCCAAGCTGTTGGAAAAGACCCTTGAAGCGGGCAAGCGGGCAGTGGTGATGGCAAGTTCTGAGGAGCTTTTGGAACATTTGGGCGGCGTGCTGTGGACTTATGATCCGGCGTCGTGGTTGGCGCACGGCTTAGCTAAGGACGGCCACGCCGAAGACCAGCTGATCTGGTTGACGTGCTCAGAGGAAAATCCTAACGGCGCACAATTTTTGTTTGTCACCGATGGGGCGACGCCGGACGGTGTGGATTGCTATGAACGTTGTTTTGAGCTGTTTGACGGCACCCTTGACGAAAGCGTGAAGAAGGCGCGGTTGCGCTGGAAAGCCTTTAAAGACGCAGGCCACACGTTGACCTATTGGCAGCAGACCGAACGGGGCGGCTGGCAGAAAAAAGAAACCTAGTGCGCGCGCGTCCTTGAGTTTTTTGAATTGGTGAAGTCTGCAGGGCGTCTATTTTTTGGGACTCTTGGGACTCTTGGCTGCCATGGGTTCTGCTGGGGCGTCATCCATAGCCTTGCGGCGCTGCTCTCGCACGGCGCGTTCACGGCTTTTCAATGCTTCTTCCTTAGCCTTCATTCTGCCGCCAAACACTACATACATGACTTGGCTGCCGATGATCGCCAACAGCGGCATAATCATGGTGGCCGAAATCCAATACACCAAATGGGCCAGGATCATGTCTTCGATCATGAACACATGATAGAAAAACACAAACACCCACAAGATGACTTCGGTCATGAGGAATAAGCGAAAGGAAATGCGTTCTTTGAGCGGGCGCGGCTGAAGTGTGCTCGAACTGGCAAAGAACATTGCGCTTAAAATGCCACCCAAAAGATTGGACATGAACAAGAACGCGCTGATAACCGCGATCCACGCCTGCATTTCTGTAAAATTAAAGGCCCTAAGCAGCTCTAAATAAGCTTCCGTCATGGCCACCTCCGTTGTTTGGTCTCGCGACTGTGCTGTGTCGGACCTGCTTTGCAGCACGCCCCCATTTTAACATATAGAGTGCTGATTGCCAGACTCCATCGGAATTCACAACACGCCAACGCAAATCGGCGTGATAACTTAGAAGTATTATTACCTGGGCATTATGAAGAAAGAGTTATCCACGCCAATTGCCCATTCTCAAGGTTTTTTCTGTTGGAGCATTGGTTGCGTGTTGTACCTGATTTGCTTGCATACGCAATAATTAATGTTGCCGGATGGTGTTCGTTTTTGTAGCGTAACAATAATGCTGAATTTGGGCGACTAAACCTGAGGAGCTATCTTGTCGAGACGCGCTCCCGCGTCAAGCCAAGCATTTTCAGCACTTTGCAGACGTTTTTCAACTTTACCAAGTTCCATTTGCAGGCGGGTCAAATCCTCTTTGGGTCCGGAATAGAGCCCCGGATCGGCCAGCTTTTTTTCGATGTTTTCTTTGTCTTTGGCCAACTGGTGGACCTGTTTTTCTGCATCTTGCACGGATTTGCGTAAATCTGTGCTCGCCGCGCGGGCGTCGGCGCGGGCTTTGCGGTCGGCTTTTTTATCCAAGCGTGGCGCGGCTGTGGAGCTTTGATCCGCACTTGCCTTTTCTCTGCGTCCGCGTCGCGAATCCATCAAAAAGCGTTTGTAGTCGTCTAAGTCGCCGTCATAGGGAACGCATTTGCCGCTATCGACCAGCCACAGGCTGTCACAGACCAGTTCCACCAAATGGGGGTCATGACTGACCAGAACCACCGCGCCTTCATAGGTGTTGAGCGCGCTGACCAAGGCTTCGCGGGCATCCACGTCCAAGTGGTTGGTGGGTTCATCCAGCAGCATGATGTGCGGAGCCGTGCGGCTCATATTGGCAAACAACAGACGGGCTTTTTCGCCACCTGAGAGGTTTTTGATCGGCGTGTCGGCTTTGTCTTTGTTGAAGCCGAATTTGCCCAGCTGTGCGCGCACCTTGGGCTCGATGATGCCTTCCATTTGACCTTGCATGTATTCGTAGGCGGTGTCTTCCACGGGCAATTCGTCGGTTTGGTGCTGGGCGAAGTAGCCCACCTGCAGCTTTTTGGATTTGACGAGTTTGCCGTGCTGCGGTTTCAGCCGGCCCGCGAGCATCTTCATCAAGGTCGATTTGCCGTTGCCGTTGGCACCCAACAGCGCGATGCGGTCATCCATATCGATGCGCAAGTCCAAGCCTTTGAGGATGGATTTGCCGTCCACATAACCCAATACGACTTCGTCCATCGCCACCAAGGGCGGCGATAGGGGGGCCGGGTTGGGAAACGTGAATGTGGTGGTTTTGTCTTCGATAACTGTGGCGATGGGCTCCATCCGCTCCAGCATCTTGAGGCGGCTTTGCGCTTGGCGGGCCTTGGAAGCCTTGGCGCGGAAACGGTCGACGAAGGACTGAATGTGGCGTTGTTCGGCCAACTGTTTGGTGCGATGTTGGGCCAGTTGGCCGAGCCGTTCGCGCCTAGATCTTTCAAAAAAGTCATAGTTGCCGGAGTAACGGGTGAGCTTTTGTTCTTCTAAATGCAAGATTTCGTCTACGGAGGTGTTGAGCAGCGTGCGGTCATGCGAAATGATCAGCACGGTGCCCTGCCAATTGGCCAGATAACTTTCCAGCCACATGGTGGCTTCAAGATCTAAGTGGTTGGTGGGCTCATCCAGCAAAAGTAAATCGGGAGCAGCAAACAACACCGCCGCCAACGCCACGCGCATGCGCCAGCCACCGGAAAAGTCACTGCACAAGCTTTGTTGAGCTTCTTCGTCAAAGCCCAAACCAGACAGAATCCGCGCCGCCCGCGCTGGTGCGGAGTGCGCGCTGATATCGGCCAAACGGGTGTGCACTTCGCCAATGCGGTGCGGGTCGCTGACGGTTTCCGCTTCGGCTAGAAGCGCTGAGCGCTCCTTATCGGCCGCTAGGACGGTGTCGATCAGGCTGACGGGGCCGCTGGGCGCTTCCTGGGCGACAATGCCCAGCTTTGCACCTTGGCGCAGGTTTATAGATCCGCCATCGGGCATGATGTCGCCCGTGATCAGGTTGAACAAAGTCGACTTGCCAGTGCCGTTGCGGCCCACTAAGCCTACTTTGTGGCCTTTGGGGACGGCGACGGTGGCGTTGTCGAGCAGCAAGCGCCCGCCAATGCGGTATGTGAGATCATTGATATGTAACATGGCGGGCTTTTAGCACGGAGTTTATAGGCTTGGAAACACAACAGATCAGCAATTCTTTCACAGGACGCATTCAGGCCGCACACAGGGGATGCCTGGGCAATGTGAAAACCGCCTCTTGTCAGGGCTTGGCGATCCGGTTATAACCCCGCGAACCAGCCCAAACCGGGTTGGGGAAGAATTTCCTTTAACAGCAAAAGGCTCTTGAGCATGGCTGTCGAACGCACACTGTCGATCATTAAGCCGGACGCCACCGAGCGTAACCTTACCGGTAAGATCAACTCTTACATCGAAGCAGCAGGTCTCTGCATCATTGCGCAGAAACGTATCCGTCTCACCCGCGACCAAGCAGAAGCCTTCTACGGCGTGCACAAAGAACGTTCGTTCTTTGGCGAACTGGTAGATTTCATGCTTTCCGGTCCGGTTGTTGTTCAGCTTTTGGAAGGTGAAAATGGCATCGCAAAGTACCGCGAAGTCATGGGCGCCACCAACCCGGCCAACGCTGCCGAAGGCACGATCCGCAAGGATTTCGCCATCGACGTGCAGAACAACTCTGTACACGGCTCCGATGCCCCGGAAACGGCGGCTGTCGAAGCTTCGTTCTTCTTTTCAGAGATCGAAATCGTCGGTTAATTCTCGACGCACGCACATCAAAAGGCCGCTTCTTTTGGGGCGGCCTTTTTGCGTCAGGAGACACAAGCATGATTGCGGTCATATTCGAAGTTTGGCCAGACCCGGACTTAAAGCAAACGTATCTGGACATCGCGGCTGATCTGCGCCCGTTGTTGGAGGGTATTGACGGTTTTATTTCGATAGAGCGCTTTGAAAGTTTGGTTGAACCCGGAAAAATTTTGTCGCTGTCGTTCTGGCGCGACGAAGCCGCCATTGCCCAGTGGCGCACTCTTGAACAGCACCGAACGGCCCAAATTCAAGGTCGGGGTGGGGTGTTCGCCAATTACCGTTTGCGGGTCGCGGGTGTGATGCGGGACTATGGCCTGCATGAGCGCGCCGAGGCACCGGACGATTCGCGCGCCATGCACGGTGCGTAACTCACGCCACAATGCGAGATCGTGGCAAGGTCACGGTCACTTCGGTGCCGACATCTTTGGTGCTCAAGATTTCCAGCCGCCCCCCATGAAGTTCAATTAACGCCTTGCTGAGCGGCAAGCCCAGTCCGGTGCCTTCGTGGGGCGTGTCATGGCCGCGCCTGACTTGACCAAACTGTTCCATCGCTTTGATCAAATCGTCTGCGCTCATGCCAATTCCGGTGTCTTTCACGCGAAAAACGTGGCCGTCTTCAGTCTGATTTGCGAGGGAGACTCCCAGGGTCACGGTTCCGCCGGGGGGTGTGAACTTCACGGCATTGACCAGTAAATTGATCAAAACCTGCTTCATGCGCCGCTCGTCGGCCCACAGCAAAGGCAAGTTTTTATTGACGTGCAGGTCTATGCCGACCTGACTTTTCTGGGCGTTGTTTTGAACAAAACGCGACGACACATCAACCAGTGAGTGGACCTCGACATTATCCTCATACAGCACCATTTTTTGGGCTTCAATGGTGGAAATATCGAGCAGATCTTTGATTAAGCTGTGCAAATGGTAGCCGGAACTGCGGATGTCGTTTACGTAGTCGGAGTACTTATCGTGCCCCAAGGGGCCAAAAACTTCTTCCTTGATTGTGTCTGAAAAGCCGATGATGGCGTTCAGCGGGGTCAGCAACTCATGGCTCATATGGGCCAGAAATTCGGTCTTAGCGAGGCTGGCGCGTTCCGCTTCGGTCTTGGCCAGATAGTAGTTTTCCATCATTTCCGCGTACTGGGCGGTCAATTCTTCGGCCCGTTCGCGGGAATCGCGCGACGTGATCAGGTCGCGCACCAAGCGGTCATTGGTGCGACGCAGTTTGACCTCGGTTTTGCGCAAAGACAGCGCAAGACGCACAATACCCGCCAACATCATGGGCTGGCTGACGTCCCAGGGAAACGCTGCTACGGCCCCCGCGTCGATAAAATCGCGGGCATTTCTACTCGTGCCTTGACCATCGAGCACGATGATCGGCGTGGTGAGTCCGGCTTTTTGGGAACAAATGGCGATGCCCTGGGCGGTGTCAGGCTCAGCGGGATCGCAGTAAATGATGCACAGCTCATGACGACCGCTGACCAAAGCCTCAAGGGCCTTGTCTGAATTGGGAGCTTCTTCGATGTTGACCTCAACCTCTTCGCCCAAAAAGGCGACGCCAAGGTCTTCCCGAACGTCGGAATTTCCACCAGCCAAGAGTATTTGATAGACATCCATGAGGTAAGATCAACAATTCCATTCAGAAATCAGTGAGGTGAAATCACAGCTTACATGAGTGAATTTAAACAGAAAGCTCTCATAAATGGAAGCGGAATAGGTCAGGGGCAACACTCATGCGGTGATGGTGAGAAAAAGCGCTCAACTCAACATCACTCAGCCGGGGCGCGGGGCCTCACACCAGCCCTCCGTTAGCGCGCAGAACTTGTCCCGTGATCCAGGCGCTGTCGGGACCCGCGAAGAAGGCCACGGCGGCGGCGATGTCCTTTGGCGTGCCTAGGCGCTTGAGCGGCGTGATAGTCTTCATCATCTCGACCATGGGCTTGGGGGAGTCGGCATAGAACAACTCCGTTTCCGTCGGCCCCGGCGCCACCGCATTGACCGTGATGCCTTTGGCGGCGAATTCTTTAGCCGCGACGCGGGTCAAAGCCTCTACCGCCGACTTGGTGGCGGCATAGACGCCGTAATTTGCCGGATACGTGCCGATGATGCTGGACGACAGGTTGATGATGCGTCCACCGTCGCGCAAGTGTGTGGCTGCAGCGCGAAGCGTGTTGAAGGTGCCGGTGACGTTGATCGACATGTGCCGCGCGAAATCCGCGTCGTTCACTTCCGCCAGGGGATTGCGGTGAAGAATGCCGGCGTTGTTGACCAAGACGTCGACACCACCGAACGCTTCTTGTGCGGCTTTAAACATCGTTTCGACTTCAGCCGGATTGGCGACGTCGCCTTGTTGGGCCTGGGCGCGTCCGCCTGCATCGCGAATGGTCTTGACGACGGCTTGGGCGGCGGCTTCGTTCTGCACAAAGTTGATGAGCACGGCAAAGCCGTCGGCGGCTAAACGCAGGGCGATGGCTTGACCGATGCCGCGCGCGGCGCCGGTCACTAGGGCGGTTTTTTCGATTTGGATGAAACTGTTGGACATCAATTGGGGCTTCGTCTGTCTGTGGACCAAAGTCGGGTAAGGGCGACAGAAACAACATATCTGTTTAAATAATTCGGATAATCACCTATAATTCAGCATCAGTGTTCAGGATAATCGAACAAAATATGGATCGTTTTGAGGCCATGCGTGTGTTCGCTCGGGTGGTAGAGCGCAGAAGTTTCACCCAGGCGGCAGAAGATTTGGGCCTCTCGCGCTCGACCGTAACCGACGCGGTCAAGCAGTTGGAGAGACGCCTGGGCGTCAAGCTGCTGGAGCGCACCACGCGCCACGTCAGCCCAACGATCGACGGCGAAACCTATCATGGCCGCTGTGTCGCCTTAATCGCCGACGTGGAAGATGCCGAGGCGGCGTTCGGCGGCGGTCAACCCAGGGGCAAGTTGCGCATCGACGCGTCCGGCGCGCTGGCGCGGCGATTTCTTTTGCCGGAACTTCCGGACTTTCTGGCGCGCTATCCCGACATTGAGTTGTTTTTAAGCGAAAGCGACCGTTTCGTCGATCCGGTGCGCGAAGGGATAGATTGCGTGCTGCGTGTCGGGACCGTCGAGGTCGGAGATATGCTGCATCATCAAATCGCATCGTTGACGGAAATCACCTGTGCTGCGCCCCGGTATTTGGAGCGCTTCGGCACGCCACGCACGCCCGACGATCTCGACGCTGGCCACCGGATGGTGGGATATTATTCTTCCGCCAGTGGGGCCGTGATGCCGTTGAAGTTTTGCGTCAACGGCGAAGTTCAACCCCGCACCTTGCCGACGGCGCTGACGGTCAATGGCGTGCTTAGTTATGGTGATGCCGCGCGGCTGGGGCTTGGTTTGGTGCAGTTGCCGCGCTATCCGTTGGAGGATGACCTGCGCAGCGGGGTGCTGGTCGAGGTGCTGCCTGAATACCCACCCGAACCGTCGCCTTTGTCCGTGTTGTACCCCCGCAACCGCCGCCAGACCCCCCGCGTCCGTGTGTTCCTCGATTGGCTAGAAACGATCTTCGCCGTGCGCCCGGAACAGGACTTGGCGTGGCCGTCAAAGTCTGGGCTGGATTAAAACGGTGCGGTCGCCAAGGTGGCGACGTCAGCAGGTGGGATTGACCATCACCGTTTCCGACAGTGTGTGATCTTGAATCAACACCCGTTCGGCGATAACGCGTACACGGCCCTCGGCGATGAATTTGACTGCGGCGGGGTAGATCACGTGTTCTTGCTCTAGGATGCGCGCGGCTAAGTCGTCCGGAGTGTCGTTTGGGTGCACGACCACGACGGCTTGAGCGATGATCGGGCCTTCGTCCATGGCAGGGCGCACGAAGTGTACGGTGCAGCCGGAAAACCGCGCCCCGTCTTCGATGGCGCGTTCGTGCACGTGTAAGCCTTTGTAGGATGGCAACAGCGAGGGGTGGATGTTGATCAAGCGGTCGCGCCAGGTGCGCACGAAGCCGTCCGACAGCAACCGCATGAAGCCCGCCAGGCACACCAGTTCTGCGCCTGCCTCGCTAATCATTTCGCTCATGGCGGCATCGAAGCTTTCGCGTTCCGTAAAGTTTTTGGGGCTGAGCACGGCGGTGGGGATGCCCGCATCTTGGGCGCGCACCAACCCATAGGCGTCGGCTTTGTTGGACAGCACCAAAACGATTTCGGCGGGGAAGTCTTTGGCCTTGCAGGCATCAATCAGCGCTTGCAAATTTGAACCGCGCCCGGAAACGAGAACTGCGAGCTTCATGGCTCAACCCCAGGCTTTATCGGCGTTCAGCAGCACCACGCCCGCATTGCCTTTGGGGCGCGTAATGACCCGGCCGATGGTGAAGACCGTTTCCCCATGCGCTTCAAACACCGCTTTGAGGCTTGCGGCCTGGGCGGCGTCCACCACCACCGCCATGCCGACGCCGCAGTTAAACGTGCGGGCCATTTCTGTGGCGGCGATGTCGCCTTGTTTTTGCAGCCAACTGAAGACCGGCGGCGTCTCCCAAGACGTGGCGTCCACTTCGGCGGCTAAGCTATCGGGCAGCACGCGGGGGATGTTTTCCAACACGCCGCCGCCGGTGATGTGGCTGAGCGCATGCACGCCGCCGGATTTGATCGCGGCCAAACACGATTTGACGTAAATTTTGGTCGGCACCAAAAGGGCTTCGCCCAGCGATTTTCCAGGCGCAAAGGGGGCGTCGATGGTGTAGGCCAAGCGCGCTTTGTCCACAATGTGGTCGCGCACGGCGGCTTCCAGTTTGGTGTCGGGCGCGCCGCCGATGACCGCGTTGGCCACCACTTTGCGCACCAACGAGAAGCCATTGGAGTGCAGGCCGCTGGACGCCAGGCCCAAAATCACATCGCCTTCATTGACTTTGTCTCCAGTCAAAACGCCTTCGCGTTCGACGGCACCCACGGAAAAACCCGCCAAATCGTAATCGCCACCGCCGTACATGCCGGGCATTTCAGCGGTTTCCCCGCCGATCAACGCGCAGCCCGCCTGACGGCAGCCTTCCGCGATTCCCGCGATGATTTCTTTGCCGGCCGCGACGTTGAGCCTGCCGGTGGCGTAATAATCTAAGAAAAACAGCGGTTCCGCGCCTTGCACCACCAAATCGTTGACGCACATGGCGACCAAATCAATGCCCACCGTGGAGTGGTTTTGCATGGCGATGGCGACTTTCAGCTTGGTGCCGACGCCGTCGGTGCCCGATACCAAGATGGGGTCGGTGTAGCCGGCCGCCTTCAAATCAAACATCGCGCCGAACCCGCCCAGGCCGGAAACCACGCCGCTGCGGGTTGTGGATTTGGCGTCTGCTTTGATGGCCTCGACCAGCGCCTCGCCCGCATCGATGTCGACCCCGGCGTCTTTATAGGTTGCCCCGGACATGGCTGTCTCCCTTAGGTTCTTGGCGCGTCTGTAACGCCGCTCTGGTAATGGTGGCTCAACGTGGTAAAACCTTTACCAAGGCTGGGCTAATATGGTGAAACATACCCATTTAAGGACGCTTTGCAATGGCGCACAACACGGGAATTAAGCACATGAGACTTCGTACCGCTTACGCGCTTGTTTTTGCCGCGCTGTTGGCCGTCAGTTCGGCGGATGCCATAGCCGATGCGCCGCGTTTATTTGAAGTTTCCAATGTCACCGTTGATGTGACCGCCGATTCGGCGTCAAAGGCGCGCACCCAGGCCCTGGCGATTGGCGAAAAGAAAGCCTTTAAGGTGTTGCTGGAACGGCTAACGCTGCAGGCCTACCACAACCGCCTGCCGACGCTATCCGCCACCCAACTGGCTGAATTGGTACAAGATTTTACGGTGACGGATGAAAAAGCGTCTTCGGTTCGCTATATCGCCAAGCTCAATTACCGATTTCGTGCTGAGGGCGTGCGCGCCCTTTTGGATGAATACGGCTTACCGTTCGCCGAAACATCGTCAAAACCGGTGCTGATGTTGCCGGTTTATCAGGCTGCCGGGGCTTTGCTTTTGTGGGATGAGCCCAATCCGTGGCGGGCGGCGTGGATGAATTATAGCCAAAACGGCCCTGGTGCGGGGTTGGTGCCGATGATTTTGCCGGTTGGCGATTTGAACGACGTGCGCACCATTGGCGCGGAACAGGCCATCGAAGGCGATATGACGCGGTTGGAAGAAATCGCCAGGCGTTACGAAGCGGGCGACGTGGTGGTGGCGCATGGTGTTTTGCGCATGGATTCGTACAACGGCCTACCCGAACTGGAAGTTTATTTGACCCGCTTCGGCTCCACCCTTCAAGAACACACGGTGGTTAAAAGCTTCACCTCGGAACCGGGCGATGACATTTCCACCCTGTTCAACCGCGCAACCGTGCTACTGACGGCGCAGGTTGAAGACAATTGGAAGCAAGACAACCTGATCCAAACCGGCAGCGCGCAGCTGTTGCCGATTTCGGTTCCGGTGCGCGATTTGAGCGATTGGGTGAAGGTGCGCGACCGTCTCAACGGCGTTGCGATTGTTCGTCGCGCCGACCCGGTGCTGATGCGCCGCGACGAAGTGCGCTTGAACCTGCATTTCATTGGCGATGCCGAACAGTTGGCGCTGTCGCTTGATCAAGCCGATTTGACCTTGTGGGAAGAGGCGGGCGGCTGGTATCTGGCGCAAAAGATTTCTCAAACGCCTCGGGCTGCCTCGGGCGCTCCGAACTGATGGGGCGATTGTTTTGAACCTACCCAACATAATCACCCTGTTGCGCATTGCCGCCACGCCGATTGCGGTGTGGCTGATCCTAGAGGGCCATTTGATGGAGGCGTTTTGGGTGTTTGTGGCAGCCGGACTTTCGGATGCGCTGGATGGCTTTATCGCCAAGCGGTTCGACATGGAAACCGAACTGGGTAAGTTTCTGGACCCGCTGGCCGACAAAGCACTTTTGGTTTCGGTTTACATCTCGTTGGGGCTGGGCGGTTTTTTGCCGACATGGATTGTCATTTTAGTGGTGTTTCGCGACGTTATGATTGTGGGGGGGGCGCTGTTGTTTGAAACCATGACGCACTCGTTGACCATGCAGCCGCTGATGATCAGCAAGGTGAACACCACCTTGCAAATTGTGCTGGCGGCGGGGGTGATGGCCACTGCCGGATATGGTATAGAATTTGATGGCGGTATGGATGTTTTGGTCCTCTTGACCGCCATGGCGACGATAGGGTCGGGGCTGACGTACGCCGTGGTGTGGGTCAGTCGCTGGTCGCAATTGGAGAACGATCAATGAGCGCGAACACGGGGAGTGTGATGAGTCGGGAAATGCAGATGAGGGTCTGGGTCATCGGGCTTGGAGTCTTCCTGTTCTTGCTCTACGCGCTCAGCGGGGTGCTGACGCCTTTTGTTGCGGGCTTGGCTGTGGCGTATTTTCTTGACCCGCTGGCGGATCGGTTAGAAATGCTTTTGAAATCGCGCTCTGCCGCCACTGCTGTCATCCTTTTGGCATTTTTTTTGGTGGTCGCAGCGTTAGGTATTGCTTTGTTCCCGTTGCTCCAAGGCCAAGTGATGGGCTTGATTTCGCGTCTGCCTGATGCGATCGAAGCCGCGCACGGGCTGCTTGACCCGCTTATCGCCAAGATTGAACTCGAGCTGGGCGCAGAGGAAATCCAAAAGTTGAAAGACGGTGCTGGGGCCTTTGCGGGTGAAGTGGCGTCGTGGCTTGTTGGGGTGCTGAAAAGCCTCTTCTTGGGCGGTAAAGCCGTTGTGAATGCCCTGTCTTTGCTGTTTATCATGCCGGTGGTGGCGTTCTTTTTGTTGCGTGATTGGGATCTTTTGGTGGCCAAGGTGGATGGCTTGCTGCCGCGCGCGTCCGTTGACACCTTCCGCCAGCAGTTTCATGAAATTGATGCGACCATTGCCGGTTTTGTGCGGGGGCAAGCGACGGTGTGTCTGATCTTGGGGGCCATCTACGCCACCGGTCTGACGCTGGTGGGGCTTGAATTTAGCTTGTTGATCGGATTGGGCACGGGGCTGATGGCGTTTGTGCCTTATGTGGGCATGATCATCGGCTTGCTGACAGCCTTTGGCGTGGCTTTGATGCAGTTCAGCGATCCCTTGTCGTTCGTCTTGGTGGCGGCCGTGTTTGGTGTCGGGCAAAGCATCGATGCGGCGTTTTTAACCCCCAATTTGGTGGGCGGTCGCGTCGGCTTGCACCCGGTGTGGATCATTTTCGCCTTGATGACGGGTGGCGCGCTGTTTGGTTTTACCGGTGTATTGCTGGCGGTGCCAGTGGCGTCGATCATCGGCGTGTTGGTTCGATTCGCGATTGGACGTTATATGTCCTGCGCGCTGTATACGGGCTGAGCGCATCGTGGCGAAGCAGATCGCGTTCAATTTTGATCCCAGGCCAGCCCTGGGCGGCGATGATTTTTTGGTTGCGCCGTCCAATGCGGCGGCGGTGCAGTGGGTCGAGCGCTGGCCCAACTGGCCCGGTCCGGTGGTGGTGATCGTGGCACCTTCGGGGGCTGGCAAGACCCACTTGGCGCATGTCTTTCAAGCCCAAACGGGGGCGCGCATGGTCAGTGTGAACGATTTGCGCACACACCGCGCCGATGGTGTTTTGAAGGACGCGCCAGCTTTGATTTTAGAAGACACCGACGCCTATATCGGGGAAGGTTTGGGCGAAGAATTGTTACACCTTTATAATTTGGCCGGCGAAGACAACATCAAGATTTTGATGACGGCAGAGTGCCCGCCTGCGCGTTGGCAAATTGCCTTAAAGGATCTCAGCTCGCGGCTCAAAACCGCTCCGGTGGCGGAAATTCAACCGCCTGACGACGCGCTTTTGACGGCGCTGATTGTCAAACAATTCGCGGATCGGCAAGTGAGCGTAGATCAGGACGTTTTGACGTATATGCTGGCGCGCATGGACCGATCTTTTTTGGCCGTGCGGACGTTGATCCGCGCCATCGATGAGCGCGCGCTGGCGCAAAAACGCGCCATTACCATCCCCCTGGTGCGCCAGGTTCTTGAAGATGAAGAGGGCACTTTATGATGCGCAACGTATCGTATTTTAGCGGCGGATTGGTGGCGGACTTCGCCATTAGCGACGCCGCTTTCGACAAATTTTTGGTCGATCTTGCCGAGGCTGAAAAAATCATTGACCGTTACGGCGAAAACGACTTGATGAAAGCGCGCACGCTGTTGGACAACTTTATGGCCCACGCCCAGCAAGATGAAACCATCGATCAAGGTCCCGGCGAAGTTCTCGCGGCGTGCTTTATCTGGAACTTCTTCAACACCAACCCCGATGCATCGCGTGTGATCGATGGCGATATTGTGATTGTGGATTTGGATGGCATGCTCAACACCGTTGAGTATGCCTCCGTCAAAGACATTAAAATCGCCAAATCTCCCGTGCACTAACGATATTTTGACAAAAAGAAGCCGTCACCCTGGGGGGACAGGTAGGGTGACGGCTTAAGTGTTGATTTAAGCCTCACTTAAGATGATTAGTAGACTAAATCAGTTGGTTAATGACTCATGTGGGGGGGCTGAAACAGATTTCAATCGCCAATTTTGTTGATTTTTGATTTTTGATTTTTTTTGTGTCAAATGGAAATCTCTCATGCGCAGACATGACAATCTGATCATAAGCGATTAAACTGTCAGCAGAATTTCGAGTTCTCGCGGCTGTTGGCCGGGCGGAGGTGTGCCAGGTGGGCTAAACCGTGAGGTTCTGCTTGATTTTTCCTCAGCATTGGGGAACCTAACTGGATATTGAGCGCCATTGCGCGCAAGGGCTTTGCCATGAACAACATTGACTTCTCCCAAATCAGCCTCACGTCTTCGGATCGCTTTATCAACCGTGAACTTTCGTGGCTCGCGTTCAATACGCGGGTGATGGAAGAAGCCATGAACCCGAAGCACCCGCTTTTGGAGCGGGTCCGGTTTTTAAGTATTTCCTCTGCCAACCTTGATGAATTTTATATGGTTCGCGTGGCCGGTCTTAAGGGCCAAGTCCGGGCCGGCATTGCGACCATTTCCGAAGACGGTTTATCGCCCGCCCAACAGCTTGAAGCCATCAACGCCGCCGCGCATCAATTGCTGAAAAGCCAGCAAGACTGTTGGATTGCACTGAAAGACTTGCTGCACAAAGAAGGCATCAAGGTACTTAAGCACAAGGAACTGTCTGACCGCGACGCCAAGTGGTTGGAAAATTATTTTATGGATGATGTTTTTCCGGTTCTGACGCCCTTGGCCATTGATCCGGCGCACCCGTTTCCGTTCATTCCGAATTTGGGCTTTTCGCTGGTGATGTTGTTGCAGCGCCGCAACACCAAAGAACACTTGCGCGCCCTGATACCGATCCCACACTTGATTGAACGGTTCGTGCGTTTGCCGGGCTCAGCCATTCGTTTTATTCCCATCGAAGAAGTGGTGGAAATGTTCTTGGACCGTTTGTTCCCCAATTACGAACCCGTGCAAATCAGCAATTTCCGCATCATCCGCGACAGTGAAATGGAAATTGATGAAGAAGCCGAAGATTTGGTGCGCACGTTTGAAACGGCTTTAAAGCGCCGCCGTCGCGGCTCGGTCATTCGCTTGACGGTGAACCAAGCCATGAGCGAAGAATTGAGCTCCGTGATCATCGATGAAATTGTTGTTGATGATGACGACGTGTTCCATCTCGGCGGTATTCTCGGTATGGCGGACTTGTCGCAATTGATTGTGAAAGATCGCACCGATTTATTGTTTAAGCCGTTCAACGCCCGCTTCCCGGAACGGGTGCGCGATTTTGGCGGCAATGTGTTTCAGGCCGTGCGCAAGAAAGACATGATCGTTCATCATCCTTATGAAAGTTTCGACGTGGTGGTGCAGTTCGTGCGCCAAGCCGCGCGTGATCCCAAAGTGGTGGCGATCAAACAAACTTTGTACCGCACATCCAATGATAGCCCCATCATCGCAGCCCTCATCGAAGCGGCTGAAGCCGGTAAATCGGTCACCGCCATGGTTGAGCTGAAAGCCCGCTTTGACGAAGAAGCCAACATCCGTTGGGCGCGGGATTTGGAACGGGCAGGCGTGCAGGTCATCTATGGCTTCATGGATAAAAAAACCCACGCCAAGGTCAATCTTGTGGTGCGCCGCGAAGCGAAGGGGCTGCGCTCTTACGTGCATTACGGCACCGGTAACTATCACCCTATCACGGCCAAGGTTTACACCGACCTATCCTTTTTCACCTGTGACCCGGCGCTTACGGCGGACGCAGCGCGGTTGTTCAATTACATGACCGGTTACGCCAGCCCGGCGGGTATGGAAAAACTGTATTATGCCCCGTTGACCATGCGCGATCGTTTGCTGGACCTCATTGAAATCGAAATCGTTAATGCCAAGAACGGCAAGCCGTCGGGCATTTGGGCAAAGATGAATTCGGTTGTCGACCCGATTTTGATTGATGCCATGTACCGGGCGTCCAACGCCGGCGTACCGATCGAATTGGTGATGCGGGGCATTTGTTGTTTGCGTCCCGGCGTTAAGGGTTTGTCGGAAAATATCCGGGTGAAAAGCATCGTTGGGCGCTATTTGGAACATTCCCGCATCGTTGCGTTCGCCAACGGTCAAGAGTTGCCGTCGCGCAGCGCCAAGGTCTATATTTCATCGGCTGATTGGATGCCGCGCAACTTGTATCGGCGCGTCGAAACCCTGGTGCCGATTGAAAACCCAACCGTGCATCGCCAAGTTCTTGATGAGATCTTAGTGCTCAATCTGCGCGACACGGAACAAAGCTGGACGCTCAACGCGGATGGCTCCTATACCCGTGCGGCTGCGGATGATAACGGCTTGAACGTGCATCATTACTTTATGACCAATCCAAGCGTTTCCGGTCGTGGCACGGCTGCTGGGGGGGGGCACCCCAAAACGCCCAAGTCAGGAAAGTCGAAATCGAGAAGGATTAAGACGCTGCTTGACGATGGGGCCAAAGCTAATGTCAACTCTGAGGACGAGGATGAGTAAGCTAACGACGGTTGCCCCCGGCCAAGCGCATGGGCGCGTCGCGGTTGTGGATATCGGTTCCAACACGGTGCGGTTGGTGGTTTATGACACGCCGACCCGTTTGCCTATCCCCATGTACAATGAAAAAGCTTTGTGTGCGTTGGGCCGGGGTCTGGGGACCACGGGCAAACTCAATCCCCAGGGTGTCGAATGTGCACTCAGCTCTATCAAACGCTTTGTCGGACTGGCCAGGGCCATGGGTGTGGAAGACTTGGAGCTGGTCGCCACCGCTGCCGTTCGGGACGCGTCAGACGGCCCCCAATTCATCGCAGATGTTTTTGCCACCACCCAGCAAACCGTCTCGGTTCTCAGTGGCGAAGATGAGGCCAAATACGCCGCCCTCGGTTTGCTCATGGGGGTACCGCATGCCGATGGCGTGATCGGCGATTTGGGCGGTGGTTCGCTGGATCTGGTGGGCCTGGACAACGGCGTCTTTAACAAATCGGCGACCTATGGATTTGGTCACATCCGCTTGTCGGAAATCTCTGAGGGCAATCCCCGACGCGCCCGCGCCTTAGTTTTTGAGGCGCTATCTGAACTCAAATGGCTCAAGGATAGTCGCGGTCGCACGCTGTATGCGGCAGGCGGGTCGTGGCGTTCGTTGGCGCGCATTCTCATCAACCAAACGAAGCACCCTTTACACGTGGTTGACAATTTTACCATCCCGGCCAAAGCGGTGTTGAAGATTTTACACGTGATCAGTACGGCGGGGCCTCATTCTTTGGACCTCATTCCCGGCGTGTCGTCAAAGCGGGTCGAGACCTTGCCGTTCGCCGCCGCCGCCCTGGAAAGCCTGCTGGTTGTCAGCGACGCGTCGATGTTGCAGTTCAGCGGCTTTGGCATGCGCGAAGGGGTGTTGCTGTCGTGTCTGCCCGACGACATGCGTCACCAAGATCCGTTGCTGGCCGCGTGCAAAACCATGTCGGAACGCACCGGACGCTTTTCGGTGAAAGGCCGCGAGATGTTGGAGTGGATGGCACCCCTTTTTGCGGATGAAACCCATGAAGAATATCGACTGCGTTACGCAGCGTGCTTGATGAGTGACATCGGCTGGAACGAACACCCCGATTACCGCGCCGAGCACTCTTTTATCCGTGTGCTGCGGGTGCCTTATGCGGGCCTCACCCACACGGATCGCGCGCTGTTGGCCGCAACCGTTTACGTGCGGGGTAACGGTGATTTAGACGATGCCCTCATCCGCCCAATTTTGGGTCTGCTCGACGACGCTCAGCTGTCCTGGATCAAAGTCACCGGTCTGGCCCTGCGCCTGGGTCACACCATTTCCGGCAGCGCACCGGGGGTGCTGGGCAAAACCCAATTGGTGATCAATCACGATAAACTGCTGTTGTGCATCGCACCAAACGACAGGGATGCCCTGCTTAGCGAAGCCGTTCAGCGCCGCCTCAAAACCTTGGGCCGGGCGCTGGGGCTGAAGGCGTCTTTGGATTAGGGGGGCTGGTCCTAAACAATTTGTTTTGAAAATATATTTTAGGCGTGATTGATGGATACACACAGAAAGCACATCTTAGTCGTGGAGGATGACCTTGACGTTCAGCAGATGATTTCTCTCTATCTCCACGACAGTGGCTACAAAGTCACCTTCGTGAACTGCGGAGCCGAGATGTATGCCTTTTTCAAAGCCGGACATGCGCCCAGTCTCGTGCTTCTTGACCTGGGTTTGCCCGATGCTGACGGATTACAACTGGCCGAGCAAATTCGCGTGTTTTCTTCTGTTCCGATCTTTGTTTTAACAGCCCGTACCGAACAAAAGGATAAGCTCATCGCCTTGGGTGTTGGGGCTGATGATTATCTAACCAAACCATTTGATCCAGAGGAATTGCGGCTCAGGATTTCTAATTTGTTGTCCCGTTCAGTGCCCCCTACAATCATCAAGACCCCGTCTTCTCAGCATGCGTCATCACGTTCCACCAGTGTTGGCGTGATTGCTCTTGTTGTCATGATCGGTGTTGGTCTTGGGCTTTATACTCTCTTGATGGGTCAACCTGTTGATGAGATGATCAGCACTGAGACAACGGACTTTTTGGCGCTGGACATTTCCGCCAAGTGTCGCGGCGCAGACGCCATTTTCACCATCACCAACACCGGCAATCGTTGGCCCAAGCCTGCTGAAATCCGCATATACAGGGTTTCCAGCGAAACGACTGTGTTAAAACGCCGCTTGCTCATGGCCTTAAATCAAAGCGTGACGCTTAACGTTACGAACAGCCAAGAAGCACTCTATACAAGCCGCAATGTTGGTGGGGAAGGTGTCGGGGTGTGGGTCAAGCCCAGTTGGTACGAACGCGAGTTTAAGTATGACGCTACTGTAAATTGCCGTTAGGGTCTCACGGTTCCTCCTCAATACACAGCTTATAAAAGGGCCGATTTTGCGTTATAATTGGGGCACATGAAATATTCGATAGGAGGGCGCCATGGTTGAAAATGCTGGCAGAACCCCGGTCCATTTTGGAGATGAATGGTGGGGAAATTTCGCCGATCCACTCCGTGTTCTGGCAACGAAGGTTGCCGACTTCTTCGCCCCGGCTGCGGAAGCCTCTAAGGACGATGACAAGTATGAAGTCTGCATCGAACTGCCGGGTGTGGCGCAGGATGATGTGTCCGTAACTTTGGACCACGGCACGCTGATGGTGAGCGGCGAAAAGAAGGTTGAGCGCCATGAAGAGGGTAAGTCTTACATCTTCTCGGAAATCAGTTACGGGAAGTTCCAGCGTTCGTTTCGGTTGCCTGGAGATGCGGACGGAGATCGTATCAGCGCCGCATTTTCCAACGGCGTGTTGAAAATCAGCATCGCAAAAAAAGAGGCTAAGTCAACACGCAAGGAAATTCCCATTCATAAGTAACGGTTCCTTCGGTGGCGGTTGGCCTAAAGGGTTGAGGACCAAAATGGTTGAGGGGATGAAGCGTTGCTTCATCCCCTCTCCCCCATCACACTGAAGCACAAGATGTATGAATGAGGACCTTATTTAGCTGGTGTGGCCGGAGCCGGAGCCGGAGCCGCAGGCGCTACGGGTGCGGGATATGGCGCATAGCCATAGGGCGCGTAACCGTAGGGAGCGTAACCGTTGTAACCGTTCCAGCCGTTGTAACCGTTCCAGCCGTTGTTGCCATTCCAACCGTTGTAGCCTGATCCGTTATAGCCGTTGTAGGCGTTGCCGCGACCATTGCCGCGACCGCTGAAGTTCATGGAGAAGTCGCCGTCGAGCAGGCCATCGCCCCAACCGTTTCCCCATCCGTTGCCGTTACCCCAACCATTGTTGTTCCAATTGTTGTTGTTCCAGCCGTTATTGCCCCAGCCATTGTTGCCCCAGCCATTGTTGTTGTTGCCCCAGGGACCCCAACCCCACGCTGCGGCATCGTGCGCGGCGAGTGTGGACGCGCCAACGACACCCGCAATAGCAAGCATTTTCAAAAGTTTAGATGTGTTCATGAGGTGTCCCCCTATGGTTATCCGATGTGAAACGGAAAGGAGGGAAGAGGCTCCCCCACAATCCGAAGATGTAAAGTGCTAAGTGAATTTTAAGGAATTTGAAAGGTTTTGCCAAGGGGCATTTTTTGTCACACGGAATTTAAATCCTCATCTGGGTCATCCGCCGTAGGCCGATTTCAGGGCCTCAATGGCGTTGAGTTTGCAAGACAGCACCGACCAATCATCGCGTTCGGCGATTGCATCCCAGATGTGTTCAACCTCATCAATCAGCATGGTGCACGGGGTGGAACCTTGGAAGTAAGGATGCTCAGGCGTTGCACCCGGAGCGGGGGCGCAGTTGCTAAGGTCCGCAACGACGGTGCTCAGCGGCGTGTCGCCATAGGTTTTTTTGGCGAAGTCTTTGCGCACGGCACAACGCCCGCCATAACAATCGAAAAAGATGTTTTCAAACGGTGTGCGGGCTTGATGGAGAGCCGGCAGTAAACGGCTGCCCAGCTCCAGCCTTGCACCGTCTTGGGGGGCAATGCCAAAACGTCGGGCGAGGGCGGTACTAAGGGCCGCGTTAAACGCATCATCAAAGCCAGCCAGGGCATTTGATAAGTCATTTTGGGATGCAAAATCAGTAAAACATTCGGCCAAGCGGCTGACGTTCCACAGCACCGCTTGGGGCTGGCGGCCAAACGCATACAGGCCAGAATCATCAAAATAGGCGGCGGTGAATTTGGCATCCATTTCGGGCAAAAAACGCCACGGGCCGTAATCGAAACTTTCCCCGGTGATGTTGATGTTGTCGGTGTTGAGCACACCATGCACAAAACCTGAGGCGGTCCACTCAGCGGTGGTGCGTGCGGTGGCGTCAACCACCCGGCTGACAAACTCTACGGCCAATGCGGCCATGGGGGCATTGGCATCAAGGTCCGGGTAGTAGTGCTGAGCAGCATGACGGGTGAGGGCTTCGATGGCGTCTTGATCGCCCAAATAGGCATGGCGTTGAAAACTGCCGATGCGGATGTGACCGTGCGACAAACGCACCAGCACCGCGCTGCGGGTGGGGGAGGGTTCATCCCCACGCATCAGCGCTTCACCGGTTTCAATAACAGAAAATGTTTTAGAGGTGTTGACCCCCAAGGCTTCAAGCATTTCACTGGCGAGGATTTCGCGCACGCCGCCTTTCAGCGTCAACTTGCCATCACCGCCCCGCGACCACGGCGTGCGGCCGCTACCCTTAGTGCCAAAGTCCAACAAGCGGCCGTCGTCGGGATCTCTCATTTGCGCGAACAAGAACCCCCGGCCATCGCCCAGGTCCGGGTTATAGTTGCGAAATTGGTGGCCGTGGTAGGCCAGCGCGATGGGTTCCGGCAGGCTTCCCGCCAAGGCTTCAAACTGCCCAAAATGACTCACCCACGTGTCGTCGCTTAAGGTGTCTAAACCCAAATGAGCGGACCAATGGGGGTTGCGCCAGCGGACCTCAAAGCGGGAAAATTTGGCGGCGGGCACGGCTTGGAAAAAGCGCGACCCTAAGTCCAGATGGGTGGTGGCGCCTTGAAAACGGGGCGTATCAAGCATGGTTATTTCCTCCACACCGTCGCCAGCCACGGTTGGTGTTCGCGGGGCAATCCAGGCGGTCTGTAGTAGTGATGAATTTCCGAAAACCCCGCCGCCTCAACGAAGCCCAGCCAGGTGTCAAAATCGTGATAGCAGCCATAACGGTCTGCGTTGAAGCCTTCGCGGTTGTCGCCGCGCGGATTGGAGCTAAAAAAGACGCCGCCCGGTTTTAAGGTCGCAAACAACGCACTCAGAACGCCGGGCAATTCTTGGGCGGGCACATGAAACAGCGATGCGTTGGCGAACACGCCGTCAAAGCGTTTCGTGGGCAAATTAAGGGCGAGGAAGTTTTGGTGCCAGACCTCACAACCCGTTTCCGCGCGGGCCATGCGGACAAATTCTTCTGCGCCGTCCAGGCCGATGGCCTCAACGCCTTGGGATTTGAAATACGCCAAATCGCGTCCCGGACCACAGCCAAGATCCAGCACGCTGAACGGCGTCGGGCCCTTTAACTCGCTCAGCAAAGCGGTGTAATTTTGTGTCACATCATGATCCCAAGTGCCTTCTCGAAAACCTTGGGCGGTTTGGCTGTAATGCGCCAACGTGGTGTCGGTGATGTGACGCAGCTTGTCTGGATCAAGAGGTTTCGAGGGCATGGATCTCCTCCTTGCGGCCTAAGTCGACATCAAATTGCAAGGCCGCCAAGTTGGCGTACAGCGGGCTGGTCGCCAGCAGCTCGGTGTGGGTGCCGGTGGCGATGATGTGGCCTTGATCAACCACAACAATCATGTCCGCGCCGACCACGGTGGCAAGGCGATGGGCGATCACCAACGTGGTGCGTCCGGCTTTGAGCTTTTCCAGCGCCGCCTGCACCAAGCGCTCACTTTCAGCATCGAGCGCGCTGGTGGCTTCATCCAAAAGCAATACGGATGGATTGCGCAGCAACGCGCGCGCCAAGGAAATGCGCTGGCGTTGCCCGCCCGAAAGACGCACGCCCTTCTCGCCCAAGAAGGTGGCGAAGCCTTCGGGCAATTGATCCAAAAACTCTGCCGCTGCGGCGGCCTCGGCGGCGCGGCGCACGGTGGCGTCATCCGCATCGGGCCTGCCGTAACGAATGTTTTCCAAGCCACTGGTGCCAAACAACACAGGGTCTTGAGGCACCAAGGCGAAGCGTTCGCGCACAGCCTTGGGATCGGCATCACGGACGTTGACGCCGTCCAACATCACCGCCCCTTGTTCGGGGTCGAAAAAGCGCAGCAGCAATTGAAACACCGTGGACTTGCCCGCACCCGACGGGCCGACCAACGCCACGGTCTTGCCGGGTTCTATATGCAAAGTGAAATTTCTCAGCGCGGCGTGATCGGGGCGTGACGGATAATGGAAGGTAACGTTGTCAAAGCGCACCCGGCCTTCTGCGGGTGTGGGCAAGGCGATGGGGTGGGCGGGGACTTGAATGTCGCTTTCGCATTCCAAAAGTTCGATCAAGCGTTCGGTGGCCCCGGCGGCACGCTGCAATTCGCCATAGACTTCGCTCATCACTCCAACGGAAAACGCCACCAAGGTTGCGTAATAGAGAAACGCCGCCAGCTCTCCGGCGCTGATTTCACCCGCCAGCATTTGATGTCCGCCGACCCACAAAATCACCCCGATGGCACCAAACACCAACAAGATAACCAATGCCATCAACGCGCCACGGGTGCGGATGCGTACGATGGCAGTGTCAAAGGCGTTAGCGACTTCCCCGCCAAAGCGCGTCTTGTCCACGTCTTCATGGGTGAAGGCCTGAACGGTGGAGATGGCGTTGATGGTTTCTTCGGCGAACGCGCCCACGTCGGCGACCCGGTCTTGGCTGGCGCGCGACAGCTTGCGCACCCGGCGGCCAAAAATCAAAATCGGCGCCACCACCACTGGAACCACCAGTAACACCATGGTGGTCAGTCCCGCATTGGTGACGAACAACATGATGACGCCGCCCACAAGGTTGAGCAGATTGCGCAGCGCGATGGATGCCGATGAGCCGATGACCGATTGCAACAAGGTGGTGTCGGTTGTCAGACGCGACAGCACTTCACCGGTTTTGGTGGTTTCAAAAAATCCGCTGTGTAGCGATATGACGCGGTTAAACACCGCTTGGCGCAAGTCCGCCACCACCCGTTCGCCCAGCCAAGAAACAAAATAAAACCGCGCAAAAGTGCCCACGGCCATGACAAAAGAAAGCCCCAACAGCATATACAGGGCGTAGTCCAAAGATTTTGCGTCGCCATTGGTGAAACCGCCGTCGATCAGGCCTTTGAGCCCTTGACCCAGCCCCAACACCGACAGCCCGGTGATGACCAAGGCCAGGATGGCGGCGGCGACGTGGCCCGTGTAAGGCCTTAAGAAGCCCGCTGTGCGGCGCAGGTAATTAAGTTTTTGCCCCTTGGGCCTGTCAAAAGAAGCTGAGTTATGCGCCAAAGTGCCGTCCTGTTCAGAAAGAATCTAAACAGAATATGGGTGCTGTTGATCGTTTGGGCAACAGCAGGCTGCTTTGGCCCAATGCGAAAGCGCAAGACCGTTTATTGGGGGCGGTTATTTGGGCTCGGCATTGGACCATTGGTCAGATTGGAAAAAACGTTCGCACCACAATCATTGGTGCGGTGTTGCTCTAATGATACCGGTTCATCGGAACCCCTGAAGGCCGTAATATAGGCGTGGCCATGACAGGTGGGGCAGTGACGCAAATGGGAGTGCCCATCTTCGGGCATCAGCCAACCCGTGGAACAATCTGGGCAAGGAATATACATAGCGTTCCCAATCGTGCTCATTTCATCAGTTGTGTCACGGCATCTTCGATAATGTCTTCTGGCTGTCAGGCGGCCAACTTTAGGCCTTTTTCACGGGTGCTTTTTTAACCGGCGTTTTTTTTACCGGCGCTGTTTTCGCGGGTGATTTTTCCACGGGTGATTTGCTCGCGGCGGTTTTTTTTGAGGGTGCTTTTTTCGCCAAGACTTTGCTTTTGCCTTCTTCTTCGACGATCAGCAATTCGGCCTTCAGCCAATGTTCCATGTCTTGTCCGACAGGGTGTCCTGAGGCTTCCCAAATCTCAAATGCTTTCTTGAGGATCTTGTCACGGTTTTTCTGTTTCATTGTTGGTCTAGCTCCCTAGAGGTTGTCTGTCTTTACGCGACATTGATACACCAAAATATGTGACAGTTATATTATAAGCTGCGACGTTGATGTCTGAATTCGGCTAATCGTATGAAGAACAATAATACCCCCCAAAAAATATTTTCATATATGGTCGATCTAATTTTGATAAGGCGCTTTTTGTTGCTGATAAAGATAATCGACGTATGGAAATCTACTTTAGTCGTAGCAAAGAAACACTTTGGAAAATCATCGAATCGCGTGTTGCTAAAGCCAATCAAGCTCACGTGCACAACAATGGGCGTTTTAATGGGAATTCGGATACTGGGCTATGCAGTTAAAACCCACGCCCACTAGATGTTGTGTGTAAGCTTTTTGGCTGGTACTGGGTCAATTTGCAAAGCTTGCTCAATCAGGCGATAAAAAAGCTTTCCTCTGGAGCGTGATGTTCTGCGATTGAAGCGAAATGTGAATTCATCGAGATAATATGGCAAGTGCTCTGGACTTATAGCGCCTTGATGGGTGCCAAGCCACCATCGTTTCAGCAAAGAAATCACACGGTGAGCCATTGGCGTAGCATCACCAGAAGCGTTTGCGTGCGGGGTCGGCGCGTGAATATAGCCATGCCCAGCCAATATATTGTAACCATCCCATCCATCTGTGTGGATCGTGCTTTGAGACGCAACCATCTGTAGAGTTGCTTCTTTAATAGATTCACCGCTTGCATTCGGGATTGTAGACAGGCGAATACGGCCCATAGTTTCGTCTGTAATTTCCACGGCGATAAGAACAAGTACCTTACCCTCTGCCCCGCGCCCACGCTTGCCAGGGCGCATTCCGCCGATGAATGTTTCATCCATTTCAACAAGGCCGGATAGTTTGTTTCTTCCCGGACGAACCATTGCGCGCCGCAATTTGTGCAACCATTCCCATGCTGTGTGGTAGCTGCCTAACCCCAAAGCTTTTTGCAATCCAAGTGCGCTGACACCGTTCTTTTGGTTGACCACATACCAGATCGCCTGAAACCACAATCGTAAAGGCTTGCGCGTATTTTCAAATAATGTCCCGCATGTGACAGAGCCTTCATAACGGCAATCACGGCAGCAAAATACGCCTCGCGCTTTCTTCCAATACGATACACTCCCACAGCGCGAACAATGATACCCTTCAGGCCAACGCACCTGTATCAAATATTCCAAACACGCATCTTCCGTTGGGAACATGTCCATCAAATCGATCATGTTAGCAGGGTAATTCTCCATACGTCGAAACACTATATATGGTATGCGTGGGTGTCAACTGCATAGCCCAGTATGTTTTTTTCTATCCATTGAGGTTTTTTTGAAAAAATAATTTTCAGAAATTTACATGTATAGTCAATAGGTTGCTTCATATTTCAAGCATGCACTTGAAGAGAGTGCGAAGTGTACGTATTGTTGTGTTTGCAGTATCGGTGTATACCGCTTTGTGGATGGTCGGTATGGATGTGTAAAGTGCGCAGCTTTTCGGCCGCTGAAACAACCAACAACGAGGCTTACGCAAGCTATGAACAGCCGTCTTCAAAGCAGAAATGTGACCGTCAATGGCCATCGTACCAGTTTGCGTCTTGAACAAGACGTTTGGGATGCACTTGAAGAAATTTGCCAGCGCGAAGATATGACCGTGCATGAGACCTGCAGCCACGTCGAAGAGCGCCGTAAAGGATCTAGCCGGACTGCGGCTGTTCGGGCCTTTATTTTGGGCTACTTCCGGTCGGCAGCGTCCGATACTGGACATGTTCGCGCCGGTCATGGACGTCTGGCAAAAACTGAGCGTGACAACAAAACCAGCAACCTTGCTGGGACGGGCTCATCATTGGTTTGATTGCCATTGGGCCCTGATTTGGCCCAGACCCTACGCGGGGAAGCTTGGGAAGATTATTATTCTTCGGCTGCAAATGCGTCGTAACGCGCTTCGTCAATGTCGATGTTGAGCTCTTCCAACGCGGATTCCAGCAGGTCGCGCATGGACACCATGGCGATGACCTGACGGTCCAAGTCAATGACGGGCAAGTGACGAATGTTGCGGCTCAGCATCAATTCCATGGCGTCTAAACAGCTGTCGGTGGGCCGCAGGTGTTCAGGATTTTCTGACATGACATCACTGAGCGGGGTGTTTTGCGGATTGAGTCCGCAGGCGAGAACTCGATGTGTTAAATCGCGTTCAGAGATAATCCCGATCAGCCGCTTTTCGCCATCGGTCACGGCAATAGCCGCAATGTTGTGCGTGCTCATCGCCTGTACGGCATCGTGAACGGAATTGGCCTTGTTGAGCGCCACAACGTCTTGGGCTGACACAACACCGGGAATAATGCGCCGTTGCATGACTGATGTTTTTCCCATTAGGATTCCCACGGATCTAATAATTGTTGAGGCTCAGTATAGCCGCATAACGAATGCTGCGCCGCACTTTTTTACAAGATATTTACGTGAAAGTCATCTGCTGTTCACATAAACCAGATCTCAACAGGTCGTTGCTTCTGAGACATGGTATTACGGCGCTGTTTCATCATCGATGGGCGGGGTGATGCGAATGGTTTTGATTTGATGGTGGTACCGCCGCAAAATTTCAAAGCGAAAGCCGAAAAAGCGAAACGATTGCCCGACATCGGGAATGCGCCGCGATTCGTGTAAAATCAGCCCGGCGATGGTGGCGGCCTCTTCGTCGGGCAAGTCCCAATCAAATTGGCGGTTAAGGTCGCGAATGGTTACGTCGCCTTGAACCACCAAGGTGCCGTCGGTGTGGATGTGCACACCGGGTACAAAGACGTCCGTTTCGTCGTCAATGTCACCGACGATTTCTTCGAGCACGTCTTCAAGGGTGACGATGCCCAACAGGCTGCCATATTCATCGACGACCATGGCGAAGTGTTCGCGGCGCGCGCGAAACGCCTGTAACTGATCCAAGAGCTGTGTGGATTCCGGGACAAACCACGGCTTGGCGGCGACCGATAGGATATCGATGTTCGACAGTTTTTCAGGATCGTTGGCGCGTTCGCGGACTTCGCGCAACAGCGCTTTGGCGTGCAGAACGCCCACGATGTTGTCCGGTTCATCGCGCCACAAAGGCAGGCGCGAATAGGGGCTGTCGAGCACTTGGGTGATGATGGTCTCAACCGAATCGGTGGCGTTGATGGCGCTGACGCCTTTGCGATGGGTCATGATCTCGCCGACTTGCACATCAGCCAAATCAAGCACGCTTCGGAGCATGATACCGGATTCTTTGTCTTCGCCCTGAGCGTGGCTGGCATGCAGTTCAATGGCGCCGCGCAGCTCTGCCGTTGACGAATGCAGGCCATCGGACGCGTGGGGGTCAATACCAAACAAGCGCAACAACAAGCGCACGATGACGTTGATGGTTTTGACGAACGGCAGCAACACGATGACCAAAACATTGATGGTCGGCACCACCGCTAAGGCGGCGCGGTTGGCGTGGCGAATGGCGTAGGTCTTGGGCAAAATTTCCGAAAAAATCAGCACCAGCAAGGTCATGCCCACCGTGGCTAGGACCACGCCTGCCTCGCCAAACAGGGTCATCAGCACGCTGGTGGCCAACGCGCTGGCCAAGATGTTGACCAGATTGTTGCCCAACAAAATAGCCCCAAGCAGGCGTTCTTTGTGATGGCGCAGTGTGTTGATCAGATGGGCACGAGGGTTGCCGTCCTTTGCCAACTGGTGCATCAGCGGGCGCGATGCAGCGGTCAGCGCGGTTTCCGATCCGGAAAAAAACGCAGACAAAATCAGCAAAACCAAAATAGCGGCGGCAACGTAAATCATGCCCTCAGGTGTTCCTCATCAGACTTATTGTTTAAGCCAGTCATTCAGCAGTTCGCGCACGTCTTCGTTTTCCACGTCGCGTGAAATATACGCCTGGCCAATGGCGGTGGCCAAAATAAATGTGAGCTTGCCGTCTTCAACTTTTTTGTCGCGGCTCATGTGCGTCATTAACTTGTCGACGGTCCAACCGCGGGTGTTTAAACGGCTCAAGTCAGTGGGTAATTTGATGGTGTCAAAGTGGGCCAACATGCGGCCAAAATCTTGACCGGGGCATAGACCCAAACGTTGCGACAAATCAAACGCCATAACGGTGCCGATGCTGACGGCTTCGCCGTGCAACAAAGCATCGCCATATCCGGTTTCGGCCTCAAGCGCATGGCCAAAGGTGTGGCCTAAGTTCAATAAGGCGCGTTTGCCGCCTTCGCGTTCGTCCTCGGCCACCACGCGGGCCTTGGCCGCGCAACTGGTGAGAACCGCATAGCGACGCTTGCTCATGTCGCCGTCAATCAGCGCCTGGGCGTGAATTTCCAGCCATTCGTAGAAATCAGGCAAATCGATCAAGCCGTATTTGACCACTTCGCTGTAGCCCGCCATCAGTTGGCGGTGGTCCAAAGTGTTCAACGCCGCGGTATCCGCCAACACCAGTTTGGGCTGATAAAATGCCCCCACCAAGTTTTTGCCGTGCGCGGTGTTGATGCCTGTTTTGCCCCCCACCGAGCTGTCAACTTGGCTGAGCAGCGTGGTCGGAACTTGGATGAAGGGCAAGCCGCGCAGAATGGACGCCGCCGCATAGCCGACCAAGTCGCCAATGACACCGCCGCCCAGGGCGACCAAGGTGGTGGACCGTTCAATATTCAGCGCCAAAATGCTTTCGCACAGCTTTTCAAACTGGGCGAAGCTTTTGCTTTGCTCCCCTGCGGGCAAGATGAGGGCGTCGTGGCGAATGTCAGCACCCTGCAAAGACGTGCTGAGCGGCGCTAAATAATGGGGGGCGACGTTTTCGTCGGTGATGATGACAACCCGGGGGCGCGCCAGCACGGGGGCGATCCACTTTGCCGCGTCCCCAATCAAGTCCGCGCCGACGATAATGTCGTAGCTGCGCTCACCCAGCTCAACGCGAAGGGTTTCAGTTTTTAGTGCCAGGGATGGGGCCAGGGAGGAGGGGGTGCTCATATGTCGTCTCGGTCCTGCAAGGCTAAAATAATCCGATCTACCGCGCCGTCATGGCTGAGCTGGTCGGTTTCGATGGTGACGGTGGCTTGGCCGTATATGGGATAGCGTTCATTGATCAGCTTTTCCAGGGTCTTTCTGGGGTCACCCTGTTTTAACAACGGCCGCCCGCCCCGTCTTGATGTCCGTTCCACCAAAGCGGTCAGTCCGGCTTTCAGCCACACGGATGTGGTGGACTGTAAAATGCGCTGGCGAACGTCGCCGTTCATAAAGGCCCCGCCGCCGGTGGCCAGCACCATCGGCCCCCCCTTCAAGAGGCGATCTAAAACGCGCTGTTCCCCAGCGCGAAACTCTTGTTCGCCAAAAAGCTCGAAGATATCTTCGATTGAGCTGCCCGCCGCTTTTTTGATTTCGTCGTCAGAATCGATAAACGGCACGGATAAGCGTTTCGCCAAGCGCCGCCCGACGGTGCTTTTGCCCGCGCCCATCAAGCCGATCAAGACGATCGGACGGGTGATACAGGGCACCTTAGGCAAATTTGGCTCTCCTTAAACATTTATGGCCTTAAACATTTATGGGCTATTTTTAGCGGTGTTGGGCAAAGCCCTCTGGAAAGCTGGAAGCTGAGCCGATACACTGCCGAAAATTCACCATACTCGGAACCTAGCATAAAGTCCTGGAACCGCAAGAAAACCCGCCCTCCTTTGTGCATTTTTGCGAAGGGGCGCTAGCAAAGGTAAAACGATTTCATGCGCAAGATGTCCGCGTTCATTTTAATTTTGGTATTGGCAGGCCTCATTGGTGGTGCTGGTTGGCTCGCCACTTGGGATATTCCGGCGCCGGTGAGCACCGTAGAAAAGGTGATACCCGATGAACGCTTCACCCGTTAAGCCCGCCAGACTCTTCCTGCAAAGGGCTTTTGCGTGCGGCGTGATTGCTGCTTTTTTGCCAGTGGTCGTATTCGCCCAAGACGCACCGTTGGATTTAACCGCTCCCATTCAGTTGGTGCCGCCGGTGGGGGGGCGCATCAGCTCACCTGCGCGCCCCGCCCCCATTCTGGCCCCTAGCCAGAGCGTGCCCACCTATCGCCCGCCGACGCAGACGCCAGCCCCAGATGGCGTCATCGCCGTTGAGGGCATCGATATGGACGGCGCAGTGCAGCCTGTCATTGGGCGTTCGGTTGAAGCGCAAACCCTGGGCACGATAAATCCCGACGTTGCGGGTGCGCTGAGCGAAACCGACGGCGGCTTTGGTTTGGCCATGTGGCAAGATACGCCACTTTCGGTGATTGAGGCTTTGCTGCCGCAAATCCCAGTGACGACGGCCTCACCGGCGATGCGCGATTTGATGCGGAGGATGTTGTTGACCGGGGCCGAAGTGCCTGAGGGCGGGGAATCCGGTTCTCTGATATCGTTGCGGGCAAGTTTGTTGTCGGCCATGGGTGATTTTGTCGGCGTCAGGTCCTTGTTGGACGCAGTACCGGGACGCGCCAAAAATTCCAATTTGTTGCGCGTAGACGTCGACACCCGGTTCCTAACCGGGGACGTCGCGCGCGCCTGCCAACTGGCGCACGCGCATATTCAAGAACAGCATTCCACTTACTGGCAAAAGGCCTTTATCTTCTGCCAAGCGGTGGAAGGCGACGGCGCATCAGCGCTGCTGGGCATTTCTTTGCTTGAAGAAATGGGCGAAACAGACACCGTGTTTTTCAAGCTGGTTGACACCCTGGCGCACCAGGGGGATGCGGGTTTTAAGCCGCCCGTTATCGATAGCCTCGCCGACCCGACGCCCATGCATTTGGCCCTGGCCAGGGTGGCGAAAACCCAATTGCCCTCCGATGTGATTTCGTCGAACCGCCCCAGTGTGCTGCGTGCCATTGCGATTAGCCCCAATGCATCGCCTGAATTGCGCTTGGAAGCGGCGGAACGCGCCGAATCCGCAGGCGCATTGGCCGTTGACGCACTGCGTCAATTGTATGCCAGCATCAGCTTTTCCGAAGACCAGCTGAAAAACCCGCTGACCCAAGCGGCCCTGCTCAGCGGACCGATGAGCCGGGCGTTGCTGTATCGCGCAACGTTGATGCAAACGTTGCCCGCCGCCCAAGCCGAGGCCTTGCACCGGGCCCTTGAAATTGCGCGTGAAAATGGCCGCTATGCGTCTGCGGCGCGGGCTTTTTTACCGCAATTGAGCCGGGTTTCGGCCGCTCACGACTTGGCTTGGTTCGCCCCCGAAGCCATTCGCGCGTTTTTGATAACCGGTCGTCATGGGGAAGCGAGTGCGTGGTTTGAACTGCTTAAAGTCTCCGCAAGCCGGGATCCGTTAATGGCGGCGCACTTAGAAGCTTTGATGCCGGTTGCGCGGTTGTCCGGGTTCGACGGTGCGTCTGAATGGACCATGGAGCGTCTGCACACTTGGTGGTTAGCGGTAAAAGACAGCGAAGGAGCGCGCGACAAAGCAGTCACCTTGGCGGCAATTTTGGACGCGTTGGGCGAAACGGTTCCCGATGAAATTTGGACCGACTTGATGGTCGGCACGTCCCATTCGGCGATGTTGGCACCGTATCCGTCCCACTGGTTCTTGTTGGACGGTGCTTCATCACGCGGACGGGTTGGCGAAACGGTTTTGCTCAGCCTTGTCGGGTTGGGTGATGGCGGTCCGGCGCGCGCAGATCCCATCGTCTTGAACCACTTTTTGCGGGCGTTGCGGGCCATCGGTTTGGACCAAGAAGTGCGCGCCATGGCGTTGGAGGCGGTGGTCGCCGCCGGGTTGTAACACCATGGGGCGACGGCGCAAACTCACGGACCCGTTGCCGCGTGAAGCCGAGATGTTTCTCGAAATGCTGGTGGCGGAACGCGGTGTGGCGCTCAACACGCTGGAAAGTTATCAACGCGATTTAGGCGACTTTTCGGGGTTTGCAAAGTCTCAGCATTGCGGTGCCGCAGGGGCCGACGCGGATCTCATTCGCAGCTATCTCAAGCACATGGACTCAACGGGCATGGCGGCGCGCACCCAGGCCCGGCGGTTGTCCGCGCTGCGCCAATTTTTTCGCTTTTTGTACGCGGAGCGGCTGCGCAAAGACGATCCCACATCGGTTATCGACAGTCCCAAAATCGGTAGCGCTCTGCCAAAATATTTGAGCGAGGCCGACGTCGAGCGCTTGCTGACGTGCGCCGCCGACCATCCCGGCGCTGAGGGCAAACGTCTGGTGGCGTTGATGGAAATTCTCTACGCCACGGGCTTGCGGGTTTCGGAATTGGTGGGCCTACCGTTGCGCGCCATGTCGCGCGACGGCTTGATGCTGATGGTGCGCGGCAAAGGCGAAAAGGACCGCATGGTGCCGCTTTCCGAACCCGCCAGCGACGCCATTCAAGCCTATATGCAGGTCCGCGATCGTTTTGCCCCCAAAGGCCCCAAAGGTTCGCCGTACATGTTTCCATCTCGCGCCAAACAAGGTTTTTTAACCCGGGCGAGGTTCGCGCAAATTCTCAAAGAATTGGCCGTCGAAGCCGGGCTGGACCCGCACCGGGTTTCCCCCCACGTGCTGCGCCATTCGTTCGCCAGCCACCTTTTGGCGCACGGCGTGGATCTGCGCGCCCTGCAACAAATGCTCGGCCACGCGGATATCTCCACCACCCAAATTTACACCCATGTGCTTGATGAACGCTTGAAACAGCTCGTGAACAGCGTTCATCCGCTTGCTTTAGATCATTGAATTTAAAGCATAATTCAATCCTTTTCGCACATGCACAAAAAAGGCGTGATTTCTCCGCTCGCGTTCGCTTAAATGGGGGCAGGCTTTACGTTACCCAAACACCTAAAATATCGGAGACCTCCCTATGAGCTTCACCATTCCCCAGCAGGCCCCGGCGCGTTTAAACCGTTCCGAGTTGGCTGTCCCTGGTTCATCAACCCGCTTTCTGGAAAAGGCCGCTGGGTCCACCGCCGACATGGTATTTTTGGATCTTGAAGACGCCGTCACCCCAAGTGACAAGCCCCAGGCGCGCAAAAACATCATCACCGCGCTGAACGATTTGGACTGGTCGGGCAAGACCGTGTCGGTGCGCATCAACGGCCTCGATACCCATTACATGTATCGGGACGTGGTGGACTTGGTTGAGCAAGCGGGCGACAAAATCGATCTGATCATGATCCCCAAAGTCGGCACCGCGTCCGATGTGTATGCGGTGGATATGTTGGTGACGCAGATTTGCGCCGCCAAGGGTTTCACCAACAAGATCGGTTTTGAGATGATCATCGAAACCGCGCTGGGCATGCAAAACATCCATGAAATCGCCGCCGCCAGCCCGCGTAACGAATCTTTGCACTTTGGGGTCGCCGATTATGCCGCCTCGACCAAGGCGCGCACCACCGCCATTGGCGGGCCGAACGCCGGATATGGCGTGTTGACTGACGCGCTGGACGACGCTGGCACCCGTGATTTTCATTGGGGCGATATGTGGCATTACGCCATTGCCCGCATGGTGGTTGCGGCGCGCGCCAACGGCTTGCGCCCCATCGACGGGCCGTTCGGCGACATCAAGGATTTGGACGGTTACCGCGCCCAGGCCATGCGCGCGGCGATTTTGGGCTGTGAAGGCAAATGGGCCATTCACCCGACCCAGGTGGACGCCGCCAACGAAGTGTTCAGCCCGTCAGACGCCGAAATCGCCAAAGCCAACGCTATTTTGGTCGCCATGGAACAGGCCCAAAAAGAAGGCAAAGGGGCGGTGACCTTGGATGGTCGTTTGATCGATATTGCCTCGATTAAGCAAGCCGAAGTGATGGTTCAGACGGCGGCGGCGATTAAAGGTCGCTAACAGATTGCCTTTTTGAGCACGGTAAAAATGACGACACGCCGCCGGGATCACCCGGCGGCGTTGTTTTTGCTCTTCTTTCACCCTAAATCTCGTGCTAGAAAACGCTTATGCATCATTATCTCGAATTTGAAAAACCCATCGCCGAGCTGGAAGGCAAGATTGAGGAGCTTCGTCACCTGACGGGCACCGAAGTCAACATTGCCGAAGAAGTGGCTAAGCTTCAGACCAAAGTCGAAAAGCAGCTGTCGCAGCTCTATTCCAAGCTTTCGGCCTGGCAAAAAGCCCAGGTGGCCCGCCACCCGGACCGCCCGCACGCGCTTGATTACATTGAAGCGCTGATCGAAGACTTCACCCCCTTGGCCGGGGATCGCTTGTATGGCGAAGACGCGGCGGTGGTTGGTGGGTTAGGACGGTTTCGCGGTCGTTCGGTGATGGTGATCGGAATCGAAAAAGGCAAAGACACCGAAACCCGAGTGAAGCACAATTTCGGCATGGCCAAGCCCGAAGGCTATCGCAAGGCGCAACGCCTGATGTTGATGGCGGACCGCTTTAAGATGCCGGTGATCACCTTAGTCGATACCTCCGGGGCGTTTCCCGGCGCCGACGCTGAAGCGCGTGGCCAAGCCGAAGCCATCGCCAAATCCATCGAAGTCAGCTTTCAACTGCGCGTGCCGTTTATCTCCATCGTGATCGGTGAAGGCGGCTCCGGCGGCGCGATTGCTTTGGGCTCGGCCAACGCCGTGCTGATGCTGGAACATTCCATCTATTCAGTGATTTCGCCGGAAGGCTGCGCCTCGATTTTGTGGCGCGACGGCACCATGAACAAAGAAGCCGCCGACGCGTTGCGGCTCACCGCGCAAGACTTGATCGAACTGGGCACCATCGACGCCATCGTTCCCGAACCCCTAGGCGGCGCCCACAGAGACCCGGTCGCCGCCATGAGCGCGGTGGCCGACGAAATCCAACGCCAATTCGACGCCCTCGCCTCCCTAGACGGTGGCCAATTGCGCGCCAAACGCCGTGAAAAGTTTTTGGATATGGGTAAGGTGGGCCTAGGTTAAGCTGGGTTGGGCTAAGCTGGGCTGAGCTGAGGCGTTTCTCTGCTGCAACGGCCTGAGGGCGCGGCCCTGGATTGCTTTGGCGCTACGCTTCTCGCAATGACGGGTACGACACGGCGTCATTGCGAGCGGCCAAAGGCCGCGTGGCAATCCAGGGCTAGGCTGAGAAGCGCGTCTAGCTCACCTTACCGTGGCACTGCTTAAATTTTTTGCCGGATCCGCACGGGCACGGTTCATTGCGTCCGACTCGGCCCCAGGTACTGGCGTCTTCGGCGTCGCGCGGCGCGGGGGCGTGGCCGCGCAGCAGGCGTTGGGGGTCCACGGCGGCTAAGGGATCGGCAAAGGCCGGGTCTTCGTGGCTTTCGGTCATGGATGCGGGGCCCTGCGGGGTGAGACCTTCAGGCGGCATCATTCTGAGCTCGACGTGGGAAAGCATCATGGTCACGCGTTCGCCGATGGTGATCAGCAATTCTTCAAATAGGCCAAAGGCTTCGCGCTTGTATTCGTTGAGCGGATCCTTTTGCGCATAGGCGCGCAGGCCGATGCCTTGGCGCAGATGATCCAAAGTCAACAGGTGGTCTTTCCATAATTGATCGAGGATCGACAGGTACAGATTTTTTTCCACATCGCGCATAACTTCGGGGCCGTATTGGGCCACTTTTTCCGCCATTTTACGGTCTGCGGCGTCCATCAAGCGGTGGAGGATTTCTTGATCTGCGATACCTTCTTCTTTGGCCCATTCGGTGAGCGGAAGATCGAGGCCGAATAAGCGCAGCGCTTCTTCGTGGAGCATCGCCATGTCCCATTCTTCGGCGTAAGCCTTAGGCGGGATGGCGCGGGCGACCAAGGTATCGATCAGATCGTGACGCATGCCGACGATGTCGTTGGAGACATCGGTGGCGGCCATGAGCTCTTTACGCTCGGCGTAGACCACTTTGCGCTGGTCGTTCATGACGTCATCGAATTTCAGCAAGTTTTTGCGAATTTCAAAGTTCCGCGCTTCAACCTTTTGCTGGGCTTTTTCCAGCGCTTTGTTGATCCACGGGTGGATGATGGCTTCGCCTTCTTCCAAGCCCAATTTGACCAACATGCTGTCGATACGTTCAGAGCCAAAAATGCGCATCAAGTCATCTTGCAAGGATAAAAAGAATATCGATGCACCGGGATCGCCTTGGCGACCGGTACGACCGCGTAACTGGTTGTCAATGCGGCGACTTTCGTGGCGTTCGGTGCCGACGATGAACAAGCCGCCCGCTTCCAAAGCAATGGCTCTGTTGGCGGCGATTTCCTGAGTGATGTTGGCAATGGCGGCGGTGCGATCCGCGCCTTCGTCCAGTTCGGCCAGTTCGCGTTGAATGCGCAGATCTTGGTTGCCGCCCAACTGAATGTCGGTGCCGCGCCCGGCCATGTTGGTGGCGATGGTGACCGCACCCGGCAAGCCTGCATCGCCGACGATAAAGGCTTCTTGTTCATGGTGGCGGGCGTTGAGCACGTTGTGCACGATGCCTTTGGCCTTGAGCATTTCGGACAGCGCTTCGGATTTTTCAATCGACACTGTACCAACCAGAACCGGTTGTTTGCGTTCCTGGCAGTCTTCGATCAGCGCAACGATGGCCGTGGATTTTTCAGCCGCAGTGCGGTACACGACGTCGTTTTGGTCGTCGCGGATGCACGGTTGGTTGGTCGGCATTTCGACCACTTCAAGCTTGTAAATTTCAGCAAACTCACCCGCCTCGGTCATCGCCGTTCCGGTCATGCCCGCCAGTTTGGGGTACATGCGGAAATAGTTCTGGAACGTTATCGACGCCAAGGTTTGGTTTTCGTGCTGTACGGTGACGCCTTCTTTGGCTTCCAACGCTTGGTGCAAGCCTTCGGAATAGCGCCGTCCTTCCATCATGCGGCCGGTAAATTCGTCAATCAGCACGACCTTGTCATTTTGCACGATGTAGTCGATGTCGCGCAGATGCATTTTGTGCGAGCGCAAGGCTTGGGTGACGTGCTGCACCAACGACACGTTGGCCAAGTCGTACATGGAGCCTTCCGTCAACAAACCGGCTTCGCGCAAAATGTTTTCCACATGCTCGTTGCCGTCTTCGGTCAAGGTGATGGATTTGGATTTTTCGTCTTTTTCATAATCGGCTTCGACCAGCTTAGGGATCAGCTTGTCGATGGCGATGTACATGGCCGACGAATCTTCGGCCGCGCCGGAAATGATCAACGGCGTGCGCGCTTCATCAATCAAGATGGAATCGACTTCATCGACGATGGCAAAGTTAAAGTCGCGTTGGACCATTTCGCCCAAGGTGAACTTCATGTTATCGCGCAGATAATCAAAGCCGAATTCGTTGTTGGTGCCATATGTGATGTCACAGCCATAGGCGGCTTGGCGTTCCAAGTCCGACTTGCCATGCACGATGCACCCGGTGGTGAGGCCTAAATAGCCGTATACATGGCCCATCCATGCGGCGTCGCGCGTGGCCAAATAATCGTTGACTGTGATCACGTGCACGCCTTTGGCGCTCAGTGCGTTCAGGTATACCGCCAACGTTGCGGTGAGGGTTTTGCCTTCACCGGTTTTCATTTCCGCGATTTGGCCACGATGCAAGACCAGGCCGCCCAGCAACTGCACATCGAAGTGGCGTTGACCCATCACCCGCTTGGCGGCTTCGCGCACGGTGGCGAAGGCGTCGGGGAGAACATCGTCGAGGCTTTCGCCTGCGTTAATACGGCCCTTCAGCCACGGGGTGCGGGCTTTGAGCGCATCATCGGTTAAGGCTTCCAGCGCGGGTTCCAACGCATTTATCTCTTCGACCGATTTTTTCAGCCCCTTGATGTAACGGTCATTGGCGGAACCGAAGACCTTTTTGGCGAGCGCGCCGAGCATGGATGCGGATACCTTAGACAAGGGTTGGAATGTGAGGGCGGCTCACAACAGAGTGCAAATCCCCCCAGCGGTGACAAAGAATTAGAGAGGCCAGACACGTCTGTCAACGCATGCCCGCCCCATAAGGTGATTTTTCCCATAAAAATAGTCGCGCCAAAGGGGGGGGGAATGGTCTCAGGCACAACAAAATGAAATGTAATTTGACGCGGTGGTGCGATTGCCGGAAAGCTCAGTTATTCTAAAGGGGCCGGCAACTGACCATAAAAAAAGGATTTTATCGTTCCTGTATTGCAATGAACCTACGGGGCTTTGGGTGCTGGAGACGCCAATTGCGTCCCATTGACGCGTTTACGGCCTAGATCTTAGAAATTCAGCGTCACCTTGACGCTGCCATAGCGGTCCGATTTGTCTTGGGTGGCAAACTCTCGACTGCGCTGAACGTGGCTTAAATCGAAGCGAAACCCAGGGGTGCCCCATGGATCGTACTTGGGCACATGAACCATCACCCCACCACGACTTTCCAGGACCAGCGGGTTGCGCTTGACATCGGGATTGTCTTTGAAGGTGTTGCCGTCGAGAAAAATATCGTGGGCGACGGCACGCACTTCGGTCCCGGCATAAAAAGACCAAACGAAGCCGCCGGGTGGTTTATGGGGTTGGTCAAAGGTACCGTAATTGGGGCCGAAGTCTTGCGATAAATTTCCACCAAAGCGCAGGGTGACGCCTGCGGCCGCCCCCGTTCTGATGTTTCCAAACTGCCCTGTGGTGTGGCCGATCAGATCAAAACCGGTGGCGTCGGGGGCTTCATTTCGCCCCCAGGGCGACCAAGATGGAGAGCGCAGTTTCAACGTGCGCGACAGCAACAGTCCCGGTTCCGTGTCGATTTGGTGGCGCCAGCCGTTTGATTCGGACACGTTAATCAGGCGATGAATCCAGTTTTGCGTTTCGCCAGCGCGCGATTCAGGCCCGACAATGCCGACGTTCAGCTCCAGCGTGTCGAATTGATCCAACCCGCCAAATCCGTTTTTCAGCTCATTTTGCACCGTGGCCGCTAAGTAGGTCCAACCGGCGTAAGGGCGATCTTGGGGGTTGGGAACGGTGGCGTCCACGTCTTCGGGGGTGTAAATTTCCTGCCCTACCGCCCAGCCAACACGGCGTGAAGCGGGGGGGCGAGAGGAGGGCGTGGCGTCCACGAATCCCCCCATCCCGAACCAATCGACTAAAAAATCGGTGGTTTCGGTGAGTTGAAACGCGGGGTCCGTCGGCACATAGCTAAACCGCACCCCGTTGGTATAGTGACGGTCGGTGTCGGCGACTTTGTCATTGTCGAGTTGGAATAAAAAATCGCCAGCGTAAAGAGGTGCCGCGTGGCCAAACGCAGCGAGTGCCGCACAAGACAAACCTAAAATAAAAGAGATCGAACGCGTCATAGGCTTCAATTTATAAGGGTTTTGCTATCGCTTGGGGCATCATACAGAAACAAGATGACGTGTGCATAACAAAAATGAGACTGTAAACCGCGTCAGCACTTGTCGGAACGGGCATCTTAGGTTTAAGTCAGCAGCTCAACACTTTTGAAAGTTATCGTTATGTTTTTAAAGCACAGTTCCCTTCTTGCTGCCGCTGTGATGGTGACCCTGTTTGTGGCAAGCGGTGCTTATGGTGTCGAAACGGACCCTGTGGTCGCCAGGGTCAACGGCCACGACGTGCGCTTAGGCGATGTGGAAAATGCGCGAAATTTGCTGCCGTCAAAAATGCAAGGAGCGCCGTTGCGCGACGTTTATCCGGTGTTGATGGAATCGCTGATCAATTCGCGGCTGGCTGCGGATAAGGCCGTCAAGCTTGGTTTCAATAAAACCCCTGAATACCTACACCGCATGGCGCGCATTTCAGATCAGATTTTGGAGCGCATTTTGCTTGCGCGTCACATCGAACAAAATTTGACCGACGTCGACATTGAAAAGCGCTACGATCAAGTGGTTGAACGGGCTCAGACGCAATCGGAAATTCACGCCCGTCATATCTTGGTGAAAAACGAAGATCACGCCAAAGCCCTGATTGAGCTTCTTAAAGATGGCGCAGATTTCGCCACACTGGCAACGCAGCAGTCTCAAGGGCCGAGCAAAAGTCGCGGTGGCGATTTGGGCTGGTTCGGTCCGGGCAAAATGGTCAAGGCGTTCGAAGAGGCCGCCATAGCCATTCCCTCAGGCGCGTTTTCAGGGGCTCCGGTCAAAACTCAATTCGGCTGGCACGTGATCAAGGTCGAAGAACGACGAGCCGTGGCCATTCCCAGTTACCAAGACGTGCGCGAAATCTTGGCCAATGAACTGTCTGCGGAACTCGGCCAAAAATTTATGGAACAATTGCGCGCCGAGGCTTCAATCGAAAAAAAGAGCTTTGAAGAGATTGTCAAAGCCCTTCAAGACCAAACGGAATAGAACAATGGACTTACAGAAATCTCCACTGGCACCGGCATCCTTCCCCGACATGGTGGAAATCGCCGGGGTGCGCTTCGCCACCGTAGCGGCCGGAATAAAGTATAAAAGCCGCACCGATTTGATGCTTGCTGAATTTGTTCCCGGCACCACCGTGGCAGGGGTGTTCACAAAGTCGAAAACGGCCTCCGCACCGGTGCTGAAATGTCGGGAGTATTTACCCGGCGGCACGGCGCGGGCGCTGGTCGTCAACTCCGGCAATTCAAATGCCTTCACCGGACGGCGCGGCGAAGAATCTGTCGATCATATTTTGAAAGCCGTGGCGGCCGCCATCGGTTGCGCTGAAAGCGAAGTCTTTTCCGCGTCCACCGGCGTGATCGGGGAACCATTGGCGCACAATCTGATCGTGGACGCCATGCCGGGGCTACAGGGCGCACTGGGGACAACAAGTTGGGAGCAGGCGGCGTCGGCCATTATGACCACGGACACCTATCCAAAGGGTGTCAGTCGGACCACAACAATCGGCGACACCCCCGTGCACATCAACGGTTTTGTCAAGGGATCGGGCATGATCGCGCCGGACATGGCAACTATGTTGGGCTACATCTTCACCGATGCAGTCCTCAGCGCGGAGGTGTTGCAAGCGCTGTTGGCGCCGGCGGCGGACGCGTCGTTCAACTGCATTACGGTGGATTCCGATACCTCCACCAGCGACACCGTCCAGATGTTCGCCACCGCCCAGGCGGGCAATGTGCCGCCCAGCAGTGTGGACGATCCGGTGCTGGCCCATTTTAAGCGGGCCTTGGATGAGGTGACGCTGGATCTGGCTCATCAAGTGGTGCGTGACGGCGAGGGGGCGACTAAATTTGTCGCCATCACCGTGATGGGGGCGGAAAACGATTTGGCGGCCAAGCGCATCGGCCTGTCCATCGCCAACTCGCCCCTGGTCAAAACGGCCATTGCGGGTGAAGACGCCAACTGGGGGCGCATCGTCATGGCGGTGGGCAAAGCCGGTGAAGCGGCGGACCGCGATAAAATGGGCATTCGCATCGGCGGCGTGCAAGTCACCCAAGACGGCATGCGTGTTGAAGGCTACGACGAAGCCCCGGTTGCCCAACACATGCACGGCCAAGAGATAAATATCGAGGTCGAAGTCGGCATCGCCGATGGTCGCGCGACCGTGTGGACCTGCGATTTGACCCACGGGTATATCTCCATCAACGGCGATTACAGGTCTTAAGGGATGGCCGAAGATTCTGTGTGTATGTCGGCGTTTCAAGCCGCCAACATCAACGTTCTGGAGGCGCCGCGGCTGCGCTTGCGCCGACTGGTCGATAGCGACGTCCCGGCGCTGGTGGAACTGGCGGGCGCGTGGGACGTGGCGCGCTACACCGAACTGATCCCCCATCCCTACACGCAGGCCGACGCCTTTGCGTTCCTTGAAGGTGCCCGAGAGGACCGGGGTGCCAACACCCGTCATGTGTTCGCCATCCAGCGCCGCATCGAAGGCGATTTGATCGGCTGCATCGAAGTCAATTTAAGCGGAGGTGACGACACCTTCGGCTATTGGCTCGGCACCCCGTTTTGGGGCCAGGGCTATGCCACGGAGGCCATCCAAGCGATGGTGCGTTTTGCCTTTGGTCGGGCCAACAAAACTGATCTCGCCGCCGCCGTGCACCCGGACAATGGCGCGTCTGCACGGGTCTTGGAAAAAGCCGGATTTCGCTTTAGCCACACCTCTCACACCTTACCGGGGCGCTGTTCACAAGTCGAAGCCCGCATTTTCACCCAATCCGCTCCAGACTGGTTCGCCCGCGAAGCCGCTAAACCTAAGTTGTTGGTGACGGCGGTGGCCTTGATTGATGTGGATGGTCGGGTGCTGATGGCGAAACGGCCCCCCGGCAAAGCGATGGCGGGACTGTGGGAATTTCCCGGCGGTAAAGTGCATGATAACGAAACCCCAGAAGTGGCGTTGGTGCGGGAGCTTAAAGAAGAGCTCGATATTGATATCTCGGAAAGTTGTCTGGCGCCGTTCACCTTCGCCAGTCACGCCTATGAAAACTTTCATTTGATTATGCCGCTGTATTTGTGTCGCACCTGGAAAGGCACGCTGACGCCGCTGGAAGGTCAAGAGCTTGCGTGGGTGAGGCCGCTGCGCCTCAACCAGCTGCCCATGCCGCCTGCCGATGTTCCGATGGTTGCGCTGTTGATGGATTACCTATGAGCGCCTACACTCAAGACCATGAACAATACATCTCACACCACAGGCCCCACCGCGTGCGTCTTGGTGATCGGCAACGAAGTGCTTTCGGGGCGCACCCAAGACGCCAACATCAATTATTTGGCGGTTGAGCTGGGCAAGCTCGGCATCGCTTTGGTCGAATGCCGGGTGATTCGCGATATCGAGGCTGAAATTGTTGAGGCGGTGAACACGTGTCGGGGCAAATACACCTATGTCTTCACCACCGGCGGCATCGGTTCAACCCACGACGACATCACCGCCAAATCCGTGGCGACGGCCTTTAACCTTAGCTTTGGCGTGCACCCCCAGGCCGAACGCATTTTGCTGGCGCATTACGGTGACAAAGCCAATGAAGCGCGCATGCGCATGGCGATGACCCCCGCTGGTGCCCATCTGATCGATAATCCGGTGTCCACAGCACCGGGGTTTCGGGTCGAAAACGTCTTTGTGCTGGCGGGGGTGCCGGTGATTGCCCGGGCCATGTTTGACGGCCTCAAGGGCGCGCTGGCGGGGGGCAAGCCCCAAGTCAGTAAAACCGTTTCGACCATCGGCGTGTCGGAAGGCATGATCGCCATTGAACTTGGGGCCGTGCAAGACGCCCATGCGGACGTCGAAATTGGCTCTTATCCCTTTTTAAAGCTTGGCCAATTCGGCACGAATCTGGTGGTGCGGGGGGAAGACCAGGTGCGGGTCGAAGCGGCGTGTACGGCCCTCACGGCCCTTATTGAAGCCGCAGGTGGTACGCCGATAGAAGGCGAAACCGAAGGCGAAGAGCTGAAATAAACAAAAATGCCCCAAAATCACACACGACGGCACACTTCAACTTGCATGAAAACGCCGCACGGCATAGGTTCTGTAACTTCCAAAACCATCGTGCGGGGGCGTGGTGAAATTGGTCAACACAACCACAGTACCCGACTCTTTTCATAAAACCAACTTCATCAATCCGTTGCGAGGGATGTTCGGTTT
>FLOH01000723.1_pt1 | contig 61970 bp, 48 predicted proteins | sample 756751 | NCBI WGS metagenome assembly FLOH01 (sample SAMEA4026879, study PRJEB14308) | marine metagenome | biome: coastal water; material: water | depth 74 m
TACGCTTGCATACTATATTTCAGGGAAGGTGGGTCTCCCATGAGGGGATAAAAAAACAAAAAAATAAGGTGGTGTAAAAATGGAATTTATCGTAGAGAAGGCATTACAAAATTTGCCGCAAGAAGAATATGAAGCAGAGCTTCAAGCAAACATTAGAGTAGTTGGAGTCGGCGGAGCTGGTAACAACATGGTAGGATGGTTATATAGAAAGGGCATCAAAGGTGCTGAAATCATCGCAACTAACACAGATCATCAACACTTGAATATCACAGGTGCGGATAGAAAGTTCTTAATTGGTAAAGATTGTACCAGAGGACTTGGATGTGGTGGATTCCCAAGTAGGGGAGCTGAAGCAGCACAAGAATCATTAATGCAAATTAAAGAATGTTTAAAAGAGTCAGACATGGTTTTTGTTTGTGCAGGTATGGGAGGAGGTACCGGAACAGGTGCAGCTCCAGTAGTAGCACAAGTAGCTAAAGATACAGGTGCAATTGTTATTGGAACCGTAACCATGCCATTTAACATCGAAAGAGCAAGATGTGACAAAGCAGAGTTTGGATTACAACAGCTAAGACAAGTTTCAGACACAGTAATCGTTATTGATAACAATAGATTAGTTCAAATTGCAGGTAACTTGCCAATTCAGCAAGCTTTCGCAGTAGCAAACGAGTTAATTGCAACCATGATTAAAGGAATTGTTGAAACAATCGCAGTGCCTTCATTAGTTAACTTGGACTATGCTGACGTAAAAGCAATCATGTCAAACGGTGGAGTAGCAGCAATCGGAGTTGGATCATCAGATACTAACAACAGAGTAGACGAAGCTGTGAAAGGTGCTTTAAGTAATCCTTTACTAGACATAAACTACGAAGGAGCAACTGGAGCCTTGATCCATATTACCGGTGGACCAGATATGACTTTAGATGAAGTTAGCCGAATTGGTGAGTTAGTAACAGAAAGCTTAGATGCAGATGCAAACGTAATCTGGGGAGCTAGGGTTACAGATGACATGAAGGGTAAGATGACTGTAATGACAATCATTACAGGAGTAAACTCACCATGGATTCTAGGTAAAGTAGACCAGCAGAAATCTCAGAAAAGAGCAGTAGCTCTAAGCCATGAGTTAGGACTTGAGTTAGTTTAAACTCAATATTTTTTTTCTTTTTCCCTATCTTGCCCTACCTCTGGTTCTAAAACACCACCCCCCCTGTTATAAAACCTGGGGCAAGATGGTTTTTTTTCTTTTCTTTTTGCTAAGATTTATAAACGAGTTAAATATTATTTTTTGATGGCAAAAGATACAAAAGGAATCACAGTTAAAAGGGATGAAGATTTTTCTGAGTGGTATACCCAATTAATCACAAAAGCAGAACTAATTGAATACTCGCCAGTATCCGGATGTTACATTCTTCGGCCAAGGGCTTATCATATTTGGGAAAAAGCTAAAGCTCATTTTAATAAATTGATTACAGATGATGGGGTTGAGAACTCTTACTTTCCATTATTCATACCTGAATCATTGCTTACAAAAGAAGAAGAGCATGTGGAAGGGTTTGCACCAGAAGTGGCATGGGTTGAAACTGGTGGACACACAAAATTAAATGAAAGGTTAGCAGTTCGACCAACTTCTGAAACAATAATTTATGATTCATATTCAAAATGGATCAGGTCACATAAAGATTTACCACTTCGATTAAATCAATGGTGTAACGTTGTTAGATGGGAATTTCAACATTGTACGCCTTTCTTAAGAAGTAGGGAATTCTTATGGCAAGAAGGGCACACAGTTTTTGCAACCAAGGAGGAAGCAGAAGCTGAAACATTTAAAATTTTAGATTTTTATAAGGATACATTTAGAGATGTTTATGCTTTACCAGTTTTAACAGGCAAGAAATCAAATGGGGAAAAATTTGCAGGGGCGGATTATAGTTTGTCTACTGAAGCCTACTTGCCAAACGGAAAAGCTATCCAAGCTGCAACGTCTCATCATCTTGGACAAAATTTTGCAAAAGCGTTTGACATTAAATTTACTGGAGAAGATCAAAAAGTGCATCTTCCGTTCCAGAACTCATGGGGATTTTCAACAAGGTCCATTGGAATGATGATAATCATGCATTCAGATGACAAAGGGTTAGTCTTACCTCCCAAGGTAGCTAAAATTCAAGTTGTAATTGTTCCAATATTAAGAGCAGATAGTCAAGATCAAGTTCTTGCTAAAGCTTTGGAAATTAAAAAAAGTTTAGAAGGGATGGGCGTCTCAGTTTCAATTGATGATCGTAGCGATTATTCACCTGGATGGAAATTTAACGAATGGGAATTGAAAGGAGTACCAGTTCGGATAGAGTTAGGTCCCAGGGATTTACAAGCAGGAGAGGTTCCAGTAGCACGAAGAGATAATGGTGTCAAAGAAAACGTGGCAATTGGTAAATTATCTAGCAGAGTTCCAGTAATCTTGGGAGAAATTCATACTTCTTTATACATGAAGGCAGAGCAATTATTACAAAGTAGCATTTTCAAGGTTTCTACAATAGCTGAAGCAAAAAATGTTATCAGTGAAGGTAAACTAGTTTTTGCACAATGGTGTGGGGAAAAGGATTGTGAGGAGCAGTTTAAAGAAAAAACTGGGGCTAAATCGTTAAACATGCCGCTTGAGCAAGAAGAAGTTAGCGGAAATTGTTTTGCTTGCCCACATCCAGCTAAATATTGGTTTTATTTTGGAAAGAGTTATTAGAATGTTAGAATGGGATGTTTATGAATTGTCTTCCAAGAATGGTGCTCTAACTGGAGTATCTATGAGAGGTAGAATTCGTAAATTCTGTTTACAAAGTAATGTTAACATAATTACCGATAACGCCGAAGATAAAGAAGGGTGTGTAAGGTTAGGCGTGTTAACTGGAACAGATGTTTCTTTGATATTAGGTTTTGTTCAATCTTTAGTGCCAGATGTAGATTTCTCTTTAGTGTTACAAAAAACTAAAAATCCTGTCCTTTCCAAAGTAAGAGTTAACTTTGAAGATCGGTATAGTATTTGAGGGATTATTAAACAAATTTTTATCTATCCTTCACCTAAATACCCTTTATATTCATACTTCTTAGTTTGCATGTCAAAGTATTGTTTCATTAGATTTTGTAAATTAAGCATTCGATAGTTAACCGTATCCCAATGGACACTTTCAATTTCCTTTTTTAAAACAATTTTTTCATAAAATTCTCCTAACTTACGAATGAAAAGACTACTTGAATCAAACTTTTTTTGCCAATCTGTATCAACAACACCTTTAATATCCATCTTAGATCTTGCATTTGAAAGGGCTTTCTTTTTTCCGCCAATGTCAACAACCACTTCAGTCAAATCCCAAATATGAACCACTATGATAATTGTATATTTAACGTATTCTGTAACATTTTTTTCCATGACCCAAATAAATTCTTGCTCAGCTCCAGCAGGAGATGGAACTTTATGCTTGTAAACTTTCTCATGCCAAATGTAACCATAATTTTTAGCCCAGTCAATAATGGCAGCATATAAACCGTCAAAATCGAAAAGTCCAGTGTACCGTACTGAAAGTTCTAAGCAAGGGATGTTTGTCATGTTATGACAAAGAGAAGGTAGGTATATAAATATTTTTATAACTGTCCTAGTTGATCTTACCAAGAACAAAGCGGCCGGGACGATTATGCGAGTTTTAATAATCTTTTAATTAGTCTCGCATGCCCCTCTTGCCGGCGTAGTCCTTGTTAAATATTTTTATAACACTTGGGAAAAGAAAGCGGTTAACTCTTCACCCTTAACCTTAAATGAAGACTCGTTCTGGTATTCTGCAGTTGGGTTATCAATGCTAATCAAAAGTTCATCAGCACCAACTTTATCTTTAATATCCTGCTTAAATTGAGATAAGTAAGATTTTAACTTTTCATTTGTTTTAATCCAAATTTTGATGCGATCTTGTTTATGTAACCCTGCATTTTTTCTTGAACTTTGAACTTGACGCATGACTTCCCTAGTAAAACCTTCAGCATCTAACTCGGGAGTTCTTTCCTGGTTAAGGTAAAGATTAAATTGTCGGCAAGGAGCATCCACATAAAGTTCAGGAATAGTTCTTGAAATTTTTAAATGGTTTTTAGTTATAGTTAATTTTTTGTCCCCAACAGTGAAAATATGTTTATCAGAAGCTAGAAGGACTGAACCTTGTTTTTCAATTTCTTGTAAAACTAAAGGGGAATCAGGACCAAAAGTTGAACCAATTGTACTTCTATTAGCAGATACTAATTCCTTCACACCCTCCAAGGAATGTTGAATTTTGATTTCTTTAACATTAGTTTGAGTTTTAATAATTGTTTGTAAGGAGGATATTACTTTCTTAACTTCCTCTTTATCAGTTGTAATTATGATCTCTTTAACTGGCCAACGCACACTTAATTTAGCTTTTTCTCTAGCATGTAAGATGGATGCAATTATATCTTGAGCAATATTCATTTCTGCTTCCAATGTTCGATTGATTTGTTCTGAATTTGGAGAAGGCCAAGAGTAATGGGAAATGCTTTCTTCCTTTAACCCAAACTCATCTTTAAGGTTTTGATAAATAGCTTCACAGATGAAAGGTGAGATTATGTTAAACATTTTTATTGTTTCAAGAAGAACTTTTCCAATAGTGTAAATCACAGTTTTCTTTTCTTCACCAGTGCCAATGGAAGATTTGTCTCGAGTCATTTGAACATATGTACGAGAAAGGTCTAAGAATAATTCTTTCAAAGGAAGGATTGCTTCATTTAATTTGTAAGCATCTAAAAATTCTGTAACTTTGTTGATAGTTGTATTTAAGCGGGAAATAATGTAGTTTTCTTCATTTTGTAAATTTGTTGGTTCTAACTGGAACGGGTTAACTTTATGTTCCCTAGCTAAGTTAATAAGGAGTTTATGAATGTTCCAAAGAATGTTAAGTTGTCTCTGAGTTACAACACATTCATCCCAACTAAAATTGATATCTTCACCAGCGTTAGTTTGGCACATGTAAAACCTAAGAGTGTCCGCACCATGTTTTTCAAGCAATTCATTTGGTGAAATTACGTTACCAATGGATTTGGACATTTTTACACCACTCACATCAGTAACAAAACCATGCATGAAAACGTTTTTGAAAGCTGGTTTGTCAAAACCTAGGAAAGAGGCTACCATTAAAAGGTTGAACCATCCACGAATTTGGTCTTTACCTTCCAAAATAAAATCTGCAGGAAATAAATCGTTAAATATTTTTTTGTTGTTAGGGTAATCTAAACAGTTCCATGAAACTGTACCAGCGTCAATCCATACATCTAAAACGTCAGGGACTTTTTTGTAAGTTTTACCATCCTTAGTAATTGTAACACTATCAATATCTGGAATATGCATGTTTTCAATTTTTTGGCCAGAAAGTTCTTCCAACTCTTTGATACTTCCAATGATTATATGGTCCTCTCCACAAGACCAAATTGGCACGGGAGTTCCCCAATACCTTTGCTTAGTGATAGAGTTATCTCTTAAATTTTCCAACCAGTTCCTAAATGCATTTTTTCCAGCTTCAGGGTTCCAATACACTTCCTCATTTGCAGCAAGCATTTTATCTTTCAAATCTTCAACTTTGAAAAACCACTGCTTGGTTGTCCTGAAAATAACCGGTTCGTGTGATCTTTCACCGTGAGGGTAATCGTGCACATAAGATTCTTTTGCAATGATTGAATCACCAAACATTCCAATAAATTTATTGTCATCAGTTTTTGCTTTCAGGTCAGTGAATCTTCCAAAATTTTCAAAAAATCCTTCCTCATTAACACAGTTAAACGGAGGGACTCCATTCTCGTGTCCAACTTCATAATCCTCGGGACCACAACCTGGCGCTGAGTGAACTAAACCTGTACCAGCGGAGTCGTCAACATATTTTTTTGTTAAAAGAATTGTGAATAATTTAGGGTTCTCTTGCAGTTCTTTAGGTAACAATTCTTTTGTGTTTAAAGGGTGGTTGTAACCTAATCCTCCCAACTCTTCACCTTTGAATTTTCTAGTTATAGTAAAATTTTCTTTTTCAGCTTTCTCTAAAACTTTTTCAACCAAAGATTCTGCTAGTACCCAAGTTTCTTCGCCAACTTGTACTTCAACATAATCTAAATTTGGATTAACCATGATAGCTAAATTTAATGGAATTGTCCAAGGAGTTGTTGTCCAAATCATAAAATATTTTAACGGATTATCTGTAGATTGAAATTTCATATATACTGAAGTGTCTCTTAACTGCTTATATTCCAATTCATGTTTAGCTACTGAGGATTGTGTTGCGGAATCCCAATGCATTGTTCGTAATCCTTGGTATAACCTACCTTTCTTGTGAGCTTCCTTAATTAACCACCATTCAGCTTCCATAAAACTGTTTGAAATTGGTTGGTAAGGATTAGAAAAATCTAAAGTTGCACCAATACGAATGAACTCATCATTCATAGTAAGCATCATTTCTTTACAGAATTTTTCACATTCATCAGTGAATTTTTTTAAACCGTATTTTTCAATGTCACCTTTATTTTTAAGGTCAAATTTTTTCATAACTTTTTGCTCAGTAGGTAAACCATGCATATCGTAACCCATTCTGTCCCAGACATTGAACCCTTGCATTCTTTTATATCTAAGAACCATGTCTTTCAAAACCATGTTCCATGCAGTTCCTAAATGAATTTTACCAGAAGTGTATGGAGGCCCTTCCAAAAAGTAAAACTTTTGGCCATCTTTATTTCTTTCCCTTAACTTTTTGAGAATATTATTTTGGTTCCATAGCTGAAGCATTTCTGGTTCAAGTTCAACTGGATTATAAGTGGGATATTTCATTATCTTTTTGGAATGGAGGGGTATTTAAAAAGATTTACTTTAATAGGATAACATTGCCCCTACCTTTCTTAACTTTCTCAATCTGACCTTTATGTTCAAGTTCGGTTACAAGAAGACTAACCTTAGCTTCAGATAGGTAAAGAAGTTCTTTTCGTAATTCTTTCTGAGTAATCCTACCATCATGTTTTTTGATTATTTCTATAGTTTTATTAATCAAGTCTGGTTCAGATTTTAAATCAATTTTATGTTCATTAATAGATTTCTTACTCTCAGATTTTACTCTTTTTCTGAAAAGTTTTAGTGAACCATATTTCTTTCGATAGTAAACAATTCGAATAATGGCTAGAATGAAAAAGAATCCTAAAAACAAGTTACGAAGAGTATTATCAGTTTCTTCTTCCTCTGTAAAAAAGTCTTCATTAGATTGGTCCCATAACTCTCCTTCTTCCCCCAAAGTTGGAAGTAAAAAAAGGTCTAAAGTGAAAGTTCCATCTTTAATGATGTTAATAGACTCTTTAATTATTGTATCTTCATAAGTTGCAGTTAATGTATAAGATCCAGGAGGGATATCAAAGTTATAAGTTCCCTGCTTAGATAAGAATTTTTGTTCAGGAGTTGTATCAATTTCTACCAAAACATTTGCTTGCAAATCAAATTCTTCGTTATAAATAGCTCCTTGTAAGGTGGCAGCATGTGCTAAAGGTAAAATAAGTAAAAATAGTAGTAAATATTGTTTCATTAGTCACAAAGTAGTTATGAATTATAAAAAGATTATGCTATTTCATGATTTATAAAGTTTTTGGTTCACTACTTAAAAATACTAAAACGCTCCAAAAAGTTTATAAAGAATTCAGGCTAATAAGATTTAAACATCTATCACCTCTTTTTCCCCAATCAGGCTGCTTCGGCGGCTTGTGAGGGGTTTTTATCTTTACTTTAAACTTCTCTTATATTTTCTTCTTAATCTTATAGCAATGATTGCTACCAAAGATATTAAAATACCCACCAAAACACCTTCAATGAAGATTACAGTGTCAGAATCAAATTTAGGTGTGACGAATTCGTATTCTTGAGGGAAATAGATCTGTAAATTGCTCATCTCTAAAGCGTATTCTAGGTACACTAGGGCAGTATACTTATTTTGAGATTCTAACGAGTTAGCATACTGGTAGTAAGAATATCCTAATATTGGGAAGATTCCTTCAGCAGAGTTTTCTGCAATAACACGTTCAGTGGCTTTCCTTTTCGCTGCAAGGTAGTCTGTCATCGATTCTTCGTCAACTCCTAAAGAACTTAAGATTGAGTTAGCTTCACCTTTAGCTTGAGAAGCCGTGATAAGACAGAGTGCTGGCTCGTTCTTTTCATAGGCAGCCCTAGCATCATTAATTTTTTCTTTGATTTGGGCCACATGTTGTGGAAGGAAAAGGGAAGCGTACTGGTGACGTTCTTCAGCTTCTGAGAGTTTTTGTAAACAAGACTGTTTCAGAATTTTATCATTAAAAGTAAATGATTTTCCTTCCATGTTATAAAATTGCATCCATGATAAAGCTGAAAAGTAACGTTCTTCAGTATAGGCAAGAATATTTCTTTTTTCTTCATTGTTTGATTGGTTGATTTTTTCTATCTGTGTATCAACATCGTTTAATCTTTCCTTAACAATGGAATATGTTTGCAAATCGCTAATAGTCTTAATTGGTTTTTTTCTTAACCTCTCTTTTAGCAAAGCATTTTTTTCTTTTAAAGTTGTGAAAGATTCGTTGATTATTTTATCGGTAACTTTTTCTGACTTGTAAACTTCTCTCTTAAGTTGAATGTTATTGTTAAAACAGAAACTGGCAGCTGAGTAGTAATCTTTATTGTTAGAAGCGTTATTAGATCGTTCTTTTTGGGTTTGAATCTCTTTAGTAAAATTAATTGGAAGGTTTAAGTTTTCTTCCTCTATTCGTTGTTCTATTTTGTCCGTTCTGTTACACAATATTTCTTTAACTTCTTGCATTAACAAATCGTATTGGGGATTGATTACTAAATCTTTAACAGGAACTCTTAATTTTTTTCCAGTGAGTTCAAACAAAACTTCATCCAAATCTAATACTTCAATTGTAGTGAGAGATAGGTTAATTTTACTGTAGTTTATGAGGTCTGTTGTGATGTTGCCTTCTTTGAATTCTCGGTTACCTTTAGCGATTAATACTTTTCTTATACTGTTCTTGGAAGCGGCTTCTAACTTTTCTTTAACACCGCCAACGGGACCTATAATCCCACCAGAGTTAATCGTACCAGTAATAGCCACTTTGTCATCATAGTCAAGATCTAAAACGGCTATCGTGGTAAGAGCTGCAATAGCAGCACCTGCACTAGGACCACCAATAATGTTAGAGTTAGATTTAATTGTATAAATGAAATCGTATTGATTACAGTTTAATTTAAAAAAGGAACAGGCAACGTCTTTCGCATATCTGGTTGATATTTGTGTGTCAAGTTTTGTTAAAGGAAAGGTGTCTAAAAAGACTCTTCCAGAACCTTCCTTGAGTTCTAAGTAAAGGTCAGCTTCACTGCCAGTGTAGCCATCAGCGTTTTCTTGTACTGCTAGAAGTTTGAGGTGGTATTCAGATTGAGCTATGGTGGAGGTTGCTAGGATGATTAAGATGAATAAGAATAGTAGTTTTTTCATTAGTTTTGGGAAAATGTTGATGGTTATAAAAGTAGTGGTGGGGGGGAGCTGTCTAGAAAGTCATAAAAGTGTATACTACGTGCCGGCACACCTATTTTTTCTAGAGAAAGAAAAAATGTGCCTATTGCAGGTAGTATACAAAATGGTGACTTTCTGGACGGCGCCGGTGGGGGAATGTTTATTTTAAAGGGGATTATTTTATAAAAAATGTATCTTCTTAGTGCTCAAGTGTTTTTTTGAGATTTGATAATGATAAAAAATAGACAGATAATATGATTCGTGGAGATATAATAAAAGGAAAGAAAGGGTTTTATGAAGTTATCGAAGTTCTTCAATTAAAGGGTTATCATAATCATTATAAAGCGATTTCTAACGGGAATCTTTTTTTTTGTAAGGAACGTGACAATAACAGAAGATTTCATCTCAATCCAGAAGTAAGATCTTTAAATCTATTGGAACGTGACCCTCAACCAAATACAGTCCCTCTTGTAGACCTGAGTGAAGATGGGTTGACTCTTGTTTTTCCATATGTCCAGGCAATTAATGTGGATCAATACTTGGAAAACGGTAGAATGTTTGCAATACCTACAGTTCTAACAATTGTTGATGGTGTCCACTTAGTTCTAAATTATTTTCATGAAAGAGGTTTTGCATATCTTGATGTTAAAGCAGATAATATTCTTTTAAAAGGAAATCAGGGAGTTTTAAAGATGGGAGTTAACTTTCATGTTCCTAATGCTCATGTATATCTTACTGATTTTGGAACTGTTCGTAAATTTGGAAAAATAAACGATAGGAAACTTATTGGTAGTCCATGTACATCATCCCCAGAACAAATAATCGAAGGTGAAGTTGATCAAAGAACTGATGTTTATGGTCTTGGAGCAACACTATTTGAGTTATTTTTAGGTGAAATAGCCTATAGTAATACAACCATTAGTAAAATGCTTGAATCCATTCTTGATGATCCAGTTCCAAGATTAGATGTTTTAAACTCCAAACTTTCTAAGGATTTATCGGATGTTATTCATAAAGCGATGCAGAAAAAAAGAAGAGATAGATTTGAAAATGTGGATGAATTTGTAGCAGCTTTTAAAGAAGTAATATAGTCTCAATGATTTTTTTAAAAGAACATTTATAAGATAGGATGCTTTAAATGGTGTCATGGGGACAGTTACAATAAAACAAGCAGAGAAAGTTCTGCCAGCAGCATCTAAAATATTACTGGAACTGCAAGCATTAAATCATATTCTTAACATCATGGAAGAAGTAGAAATTGAAATAGATGAACCTAACTCAAAACATTTTAAATTTGTTACAAAATTCAATAAATCTTTACATAAGATGTCTTATGAGTTCTATTGTTTACTTGAAAAGTTAGAATTAAAAGGTTGCCTAGTTAAAGATATTGAAGATGGTGTCTTAGTTTTCCCTGCAATCTTAGCCGGAAGGGAAGTTTTTTTATCATGGCAGTTTGGTGAAGAAAATATCGGGTATTGGCATGAGATAGATGAAGATTTTGAAGATCGAAGGAAGATTGTAGAACTTACACTTTTTTGATTTGATGCATTTCTTTATACTTAACGTGAATTTTCTTACCAGTCTTCTGATGTTGTAAAAAAATGTCTTTAGTCATAGCCTTAATAACATAAATCTCTTCATGATATTCCACTACATTATTTCTTCTAAATGGAGCTTCCCTAAATAAAATGGTTGTTCGGTAAAGTTCTTTGTTATCTTTCTTAGTATGAAGTGACGAGGTAATGTTAACTTCTCCACCAAAGTTTTCTTGCAGTTTTTTACTTAAAGATCGACCCTGCTGGTTGTCAGCTAAGAAGTAATCAGACCCGTTTTTAACTTCAACTACCTTAACAACAATAATGTTTCTAGTCTCAATACGCTTCTCAACGTAGGCAACAACTTCTGGACTGCTGTCTCTAAGTTGGACAATACACTCATAGTAGTTCGGATGCTTACCTTTCAGGTCTCTTACCATTTATGCTATAAATGAGAGGTTTGTTTTAATAGTTTTGGTAAGAAACAGGTAGGGGTGGATTTTTTAATTGGTAGAGTTAAAGGAAAAAAGGAGATTAGTTTGGATTAAGAAATATACTGGATTTTTTAAATTAACTATTAACGCTCATACTTTGTAACACATCAGACAACAGATCAGGCGGTGTAAGCGAAATAACGTATGACAGTTCATGAGGAGAAATTTTCAATCCGAGAATGCCCTCCCTCACAGCATTATAATACTTTTTTGTTTTTTCAATACTTTTTTCCAAATCCTCTTTTTTCTCTTCAAATCTTTTAATATTTGCAATTTTTTCATCCTTTAATTTTCTAATATCTTCTGGTGAGTATTCTTCCAGTGTTTCTAGCGTTGGGTTTTGCCACAGATCTAACGAAGCACGATTAAATCTGAGGAATCCATTGACTTTTCGCAATTGATCCCAATATTCATCCATTATCTCTTTTCTATCAATTTCAATTCCTTCTAATGAATGCCCAAGTAAATAAGTTTGAGTTTCTGTGAATCTAATACCTTCCTTTGACTGATCTACTCCCATAATGTAATCAACGATATGTCGTAATTCATGATATAGCACCATAGCATTGTCAAAACCAGCTTGATGATCTTGATCTCTCATTAATTGGTAAAAGATCCTATCAAAGGGATTTTCTGAATGACGTAAAGAAATTTCTTCATTGACATGTTTTTCATCCATAGCTAGTTTTAGCTGGTCTATGGGGGCTAGAGGCACAAATATAGTCGCTAACAGGTTTTCAATACCCGTTTCTTTACCAGATTGTATATTGTCACAAACTTCATCTATTTCTCTACCCAATGGATCCAGTCGGTTTTTATGAGCAAGGCCACCAACAAGATGATTTTTCGTGTATTTTCTTTGTAATGCTACAGCAATATTATAACTCCCTGAATTTACAAATGAGGTTGCTCTACTTTTTGGATTTAAAAATACATTTAATCCTCTAGGATCTGCAAAAGAGGTGCCATCATAACTAAAACGTTTCTCTAGTATTCGTACTACTTGTTGTGCTTTATCTGTTCGTTGAGCCACATAATCTAGACGTTTTTTCGCAACATCTGATAAAGAAGAACCAATCTCTCTTGCAAAGTCACTTATATTTACATCCCCACTTGTCAAGGCAGTCCGAAAGAACGATTTATAGACACGAGCTTGTGCAAGTAATGATTGTGGTTCAAGATCCAAATGTTGGTACGGATTCATTTTTAATTGATTACTCAGAAACCACCTATTGTTACTTAAAAATCTCTCTTTTATAAATCCATCTACAATTATTTACAAAATTGAATATGGTAATAATCGGAGGAATGTTTATTCTTCTAGTAAGGATTTTATTAATTCTAACTCTTGGAGTTCTCCTTTGATTCTTTTTTGTATTCTAACGTTAGTATATTTAAGAAACGCTTCTTCATCTGCAATTTCATTTAAATGCTCAAGAAGGCCATTAAGACATTTCTCTAAATAATCAAAGAGCTCTATTCCTGAACGAGACCCTACTTTCACTGAAATTACTGAATGCCTATTTTTTTTGATAAAACGAAGCGTTAATTTACAAGCAACAATAGACTTTTCTATATGATAAAATACAGACTCATCGATTTTGACTAAATTCTTATCAAAGGTTCTCGATTTTAGAAGATAATTTATTTTTGAAATTACTCTTTTTCTTGGGGTTACATTCTTACGAAGGAAATCAAATTTATCCATTAAATCGCCAAATATTCTAATATGTAACGCTTCGTCGTGATCATAGTATTTTTTATTTCCAAAGATGCCAAAACTGGGGTAATCTATTTTTTCTAATGGCTTCATATGAAATTCAAGGACATATAAGGATTCCTTAAGTTTCAAAAAAAATAAAAATATTGATGTCAGATTTTTTTCAAACTCATCTTTTGGTGATCTCTTAAAAACTAAATCTTTTCTACCTAATGTATAATCAATATCTGAGCCGGGATCTAACATCCCTTTAATAACAAGCAAATGATGGAGATTTTCTAGTAGTCCACCTATTTTCATCCCCGCATCCCAAAACTTCATTGATAATGCTTTTAAACCTTTTATTTTTCTAATATTCTTAGTGGATTCTTTAAGCATTCTATTAATTTCATCTATTAAATCTCTTGCTTTTTTTTCCTCTTCTTTAGCAAGTTTTCTTAACTCTAAATAAGATAAAGAACTATACTTCTTTTCTTCTGTCATTTTAATGAAGGATATATATTATAATATATTAAACTATCTTCCAAATTTCTAAACAATAGTCCCTTTTTTGAGTTATGAATAATTTACCCCTAAAAAACTTTAAACAAATCACCCCTTTGAAATAAGTTGAGTAGATTTTTCCTAAAAAGGTTTTTAAAAGATTCTTGAAACAAAGTCTCTATGTTAACACCAGATGCAAAAGCGGAACTAGAAAAGCAAGCATATAGAATCGTTGGAGAACATTCAGCAGTAAAAGTATGCGGATGGACCAAAAACATGATCAAAGGGCTAGGTGGGTGTTACAAATTAAAATTCTATGGGATTATGTCAAACCAATGTATGCAAATGACTACCTCTATTAGTTGTGCTAATAGATGCACATTCTGCTGGAGAGGATACAAAGCTCCAGTAAGTATGGATTGGAAATGGAAAGTAGATGAAGCTGCAATGATTCACCCAGGTGTGTTAGAAGCACATCATAAGCTTTTAGTAGGGTTCAATGGATCTGATACTGCAAATAAAAAAGCATACGAAATGTCAAAAGATGTTAAACACGTAGCTTTATCATTAACAGGTGAACCAATCTTCTATCCAAAAATTAATGAATCTATTGAGCTGTTTAACAAAGATGGTATTTCTACATTCTTAGTTACAAATGGACAGTATCCAGAACAGATTCGTGATTTAAAACCAGTCACGCAACTATATGTTAGCGTTGATGCTCCAACTCAAGCGTTACTTAAAGAAATAGATGTGCCTTTGTTTAAGGATTACTGGGAAAGGTTGAATCTATCTTTAGATTATTTATCTGCTAAGAAAGAGAGAACTTGCATTAGATTAACAGTTATCAAAGGATTAAATGATGTTCATGTAGAAAAATATGCAGACTTGATTAAAAGAAGTAAATCAGATTTCATTGAAGTGAAAGCGTACATGTTCGTAGGTCCTTCTCAGCAAAGATTACAAAGAAAAAATATGCCTCTGCATGAAGAAGTTGTGGCTTTTAGTAAAAAGTTGATCCCATTCTTAGAAAATTATGAAATTGTTTCAGAACATATCCCAAGTAGGGTTGTAATGTTTGCTTTAAAGAAATATAAAATTGATGGAGTTTGGAACACTTGGATTAATTATCCAAAATGGAACGAGTTAGTTAATTCAAATGTGGAATTTGATGTTCTTGATTATTCTTGTAAAACACCGCAGATTGGGTTATCTGGTAAAGGAACATGGGATAACATGCCAGAACATGTAAAAGAGAGATGGATCAAAGAAAATGATGGTCTTCCAGTCTTTGTAGATGAAGATACTGAAGAGATGGAATTGGAATAGTTATGATGTAGTAAGTAAAGGGTTAAATATAATTAATGTTTTTTTTGATTATGGATGCTTATGATCATATGATTCGTTATAAAAGATTAATGCGACTTTCTGATGTGGTTCTTTTGAGTGGTGGAGTAGGAATGACTCCTGAAGCAGAAACACTTTTAGAAGGAACAATAAATGCAAGAATAGACAAAGAGTTTCCAGATCCAACTTTAAAAGAAGAAGAAATTATTGCAGGATTAAAAGAAAAAGATCTTAAATTTGTTCCAAGAGTTATTAAAACCCATAATGATGGAGAAATTTTTGTTCAAGTTAAAGGGAATGTTAGAAGAAAAGATGTTCATTTTTTTTATGACTTTGGTAATCCTGTACCTGGTGAAGTAACTTTGTATCGTTTTGGAGATGCTTTGAAAAGAGCAGGTGTTGGAAGAGTTACATTATATGCTCCATATTTAATTGATCAAAGACAAGACAAAAAAGATGATGGAAGAGTGTCTATTGCAATTGCTAGTTTAATGAAAGGATTAGAAGCTAACTTTGGTCATCGATTGGAAAGAATTGTAACTTCTGATTTACATGCTAGACAAATTCAAGGGTTGTTTGATGGTCCATTAGATGAATTGAGTGCGATAGAAGATTTTGCAGCGTATTATAAAGCTGAATTCTCGGAAGAATTAGTTAAAAATGATCCAGATGTGGTTGTAGTAAGTCCAGATGCAGGTGGTTCAAAAAGAGCTCAAAAATTAGCTGAATTGTTAGGAGTGCAATATACTATATTAGATAAAATTAGAACAGGGCATGGAGAAGCCGAACATAGGTATTTTTTACCAATGGATGTAAATGGTAAGAAAGCTATTTTAGTTGATGATATAATTGATTCCGCAGGTTCTGTAGCTGGAGAATTTGAAAACCCAAGGAAACAACAAGGACCTATACAATATTTACAATCACAAGGTGCAGAAGTTTATGTTTGTTCTACTCATGCTGTTTTTAGTAAGAAAAATGAGATCGCAGCTGAAGAAAGATTAAGGAAAGCAGGTGCGAAAGTTTTAGTAACCGATTCAATGCAAAAGGGAGCAGATTATTACCATAGGCACGAGGATTGGCTTACAGCATTATCTTTAGGATATCCGTTAGCAAAAGCTTTTTATTGTAATGTTGTGGGAGATTCTATATCCGGATTTATAGCCGGAAGGCAAAGAAGCTTAACCGCTGATAAATTAGATTTCGCATTGAAAAGAGCTCCATCTGGCGTTTATATGATGGATGAAAAATAAAAAAAAATTAATTTATTAAAACAGCTTCTCCATTTTGGATTTCAAACAAAGTGTATTCTGCATTAGCTCTGTCATTCAAGCTGTCAAAGCTAACAGATCCACTTAAACCGTCAAACTCTACTGTTTCTAAGTATTGTTTAACAGATTCTACGTTGTCACCATATTGGTTAGTAGCTTCACCTAACATGCTAACAGCATCATATACCATAACACAAATGTTTGGTGCATCACAAGGAACCCCGTAAGTTGTTTCGTATCTTTCTAGGAACTCTGCAGCTTCACTTGTTTCATCAATAACAAAGTCTCCACCAATAGCTCCTTCAAGTAAGTCAGAGTATCTTGACCTTAGGTCTTTTGATTTCAAAATGTTATCGTTTACAATTAATAATTCTGGTTCAAAGCCTAGTTCAGATAATTCTTTCAAAACTATATCTCCAGCAATTGTAGTTTGTGGACTGATGAACAATACTTCAATGTCTTCTTCAATTAATTTTGATAATTGAGATCTAACATCAGTTGATTCTTTGGTAAATCCTTCACTTACAATTGTTACATCTGTACCTTCAAGATATTTTTCTAACGAAATTTTTAGCCCTTCAGCGTAATCTGTTTGCTCATAAATTACTCCAACTTTGTTATACCCAGCAGCTAAGATTTCTTCAGCAAAAAGTTTTGATTCTTTTCCATCTGAAGCCCAGTTTCTAAACACGTAATCTGAAACTCCAGTTATTTTTGGTGTACTTACTAAAGTTCCTAACCATAATCCTTTGCCACCTTCTAACTGAGGAGCTACACTTAACACAGTGCCACTACAAGCAGCTGAAGTAAATATTTTAACACCTTTAGCCTGTAGCTGTTTGAAAACACTTACTGCTGTTTTTGAGTTACATTCGTGATCTTGAACGTTTAATTTAATGTTGTAATCTTCTGCAGCAAGTTGAGCTGATTTTTCAGCCATGTCACCATATAGAGCAAGGCCACCAGTTAGTGGAAAAGCTGCGCCAATTTCTACTTGTTCTTGAATTGTTGTTACTTTATTTTGAGTTGTAGTACATCCTACTATTAGCAAGATTAGTACTATCCCTATCATTGAAATTATTTTTTTATTCATTTGTATCACCTTTTAGTTTTTGTTACTTCTTGATAGTAATGAGTGTGTGGGGTATATAAATTCAGTCTCCCCACAAGGGGGATACATTTATAATCTTGGAACAATTACAGTGATTATGGATGAACAGTTGTTAGAAAGGTTAGGACTTACAAAAGGTGAAATTAAGGTTTATTTAGCTTTAAACAAGCTAGGTGAATCTACAGTAGGGCCAATAGGTAAGGAAAGTGGTGTTTCTAAATCAAAAATTTATGACATTCTTGATAGACTTATAGAGAAAGGATTAGCCGGGCATATCTCAAAAAATGGAACTAAACATTTCACTGCAAATGATCCACATATGATTTTAGAATATGCTGAAAAACAGAAAGAAGAATTGGAACTTACAAAAGAAAAATTATCTTTAAATCTCTTACCTCAATTATTATTACAAAGAAAAACTGCTACAACACAAAGTGTAGCTGAATTATATGAAGGATTTAAAGGATTAAAAGCTGTTCGGGATGAATTAATGAGAACACTTAATCCTGGAGATGAATTATTGATACAAGGGGCTCCAAAGATTGCTAATGAGAAATGGGAAGGATGGCTTCTTGGATTTCATAAAGAAAGAGAAGAACGAAAGGTAGGAATGAGAATTATTTATAATTCTGATGCTAAGAAATATGGTGCAATCAGAAAAAAATGGAAACTAACTAAAGTTCGTTATATGACTAATGATCTTTCTTCACCAAATTGGATTGATGTTTACCCAGGAGCAGTTCTTTTTGGGATGATTTTGAAAGAACCAATTGCTTTCGTAGTAAGAGATAAGGAGTTAGCAAAGAGTTTTAGAGCTTACTTTGAGATTATGTGGAAGAATAGTAAACAGTAAAACTTATATCCTTTTATCATTCTCTAGTTATCATGGAACTTACAAAAAAAGAATTGGATGTACTAAGGATTATTGTAGAAAAGGAACTGGAATCTATGCAAAAAGATGCTGCCAACGTAATGATAAGTAATGCAGGATTTTTAACAAAACCAGAGAACGGCAATGACTTGGAATTTTTGAAGCAAGAAGAATTATATGAAACATTTTTAAAGGACCTTCTTAACAAGCTAAAGAATGACTGATGAAGAAAATTGGAAAGAGAGATATCTGGAATTTCAAAGATTGCAAGAACAAACCCAGAAACTAAATGAACACTTGGAAGCTGTTCATGGCCAAATGGGAGAATTAGATATTTCTATAAACGCAGTTAAAGAGTTACATAAGACTGAAGTTGGTCGGGAAGTGGTTGTACCAATTGCAAATGGTATATTCTTTAAAGCAGAAATTAAAGATAATGATACTTTTATAGTGAATGTTGGTTCAGATACAACCGTTGAGAGAAGTGCGGATGAAATTGTAGGATTACTTGAAATGCAACAAAGTAAGTTAACAGAGAGATTATTAGAAGCAGAAACTTTAATGGAAAGTATGCAGAAAAAGATGATGGCAATTTATGAAACTGTAAAGGATAAAGAATAATTAAAGTATTCACACATACTTAAAAATTAAAACTAATTTTTTGTATGTCAAAAATTTTGGGTTTTAAACATGCAAGCAAAATTAAAAATTTTGGGCATGTTTTTTCCCAGGAGTAATTAAACATGTTCGGAAAACTTAAAGATAAATTAAAAGGAGCATTGGATGTTTTTTCTAAGAAAACCGAAGAAGAAGCAGAAGAAAAAATTGTTGAAGTAGAAGAAACGGTTGAAGAGAAAGTCCCAGAAGTTATTAATAAAGTTAAAGAAGCGTTTGATGATAAAGGTGAGTTGAAAGAGAAGCCTGTCAAAAAGACAAAGTCTGCTGATTCTATAATTGAAGAAGAAAAGAAAGAAGCTGAAAAAGAGAAAAAGAAGCAGGAATATATCAAGGAAAAGTTAGAATCTAAGAAACAAGAACAAGTTTTGGAAGAAGCTGAAACAGATACTGAAAAAGATATGAAAGTTAAATCTGTTGAAGAAAAGAAAGGAGAAGAGCCTGCTGTGGAAAAAACAGGATTCTTTGGAAAGCTAAAGAAAAGTATTTTTGGAAGCGATGAAGATGAAAAGGAAGAACTCTCTGAAGAAGATTTAGAATTAGAGAAAGTTCATGAACTTATTGAAAAAGCGCAAACGGAAGAAGTAAAAGAAATTTCTATAGAAGAAGTTCCAACTGAATTCAATTTAGCTCAACAGAAACATGTTCCAAATCTTGAAAAGATTAAAGAAAAATCTGAAAAAGTTAAAGAAGATTCTGTAAAAAAAGTTGTAGTTGAACCAGAAGTAAAGGAACCTAAGGAAGACGTAAAACAAGAACCTGTTAAAGAGATTGTAAAGGAAGAGCCTAAGGTTGAGGAAGAACAAGAACCTGTAAAAGAAGATCCAGTTGAAGAGAAGAAAGAAACCGGGTTCTTTGGTAAGTTAAAAAAATCTTTTACCACAAAAACTATTTCTGCAGATAAGTTTGAAGAACTGTTCTGGGACTTAGAATTAATCTTACTAGAAAATAATGTTTCAGTACAAGTTATTGATAAAATTAAACAAGATTTATCTGGAGAGTTAGTTGACAAACCCTTACCAAGGGATGTTCTTGGAAAAATCAATGACACTTTGAAAAGAACTTTAACTGAAATTTTAACTTTTGATAAAATAGATTTATTATCCAATGTAAGTAAAAAGAAACCATACATTATCGCATTATTTGGAATTAATGGAGCTGGGAAAACCACTTCAGTAGCAAAGTTAACTAATTATTTTAAAGAAAATGGTAAGACCGTGGTGTTAGCAGCATGCGATACTTTCAGAGCAGCCGCAATCCAGCAATTGGAAGAGCATGCAACTAAGTTAGATGTGAAAATTATTAAACACGACTACGGGAGCGATGCAGCAGCAGTAGCTTACGATGCAATCAAATATGCAGAAAAGCAAGGGGTTGATGTAGTTATTATTGATACCGCTGGAAGGTTGCATAGTAACGTTAACTTAATGGCGGAATTGGAGAAAGTTATTCGAGTAACTCAGCCGGATTTGAAAATTTTTGTTGGCGAGAGTATCACTGGGAATGATTGTATTGAACAAGCACAGAAGTTTAACGAATTAGTAGAGATGGATGGAGCAATCTTAACAAAAGCTGACGTGGATGAGAAAGGCGGAGCTCCTTTAAGTATATCTTATGTGATTAACAAACCAATATTGTTTTTAGGAGTTGGGCAAGAGTATAAAGATCTAGAAGAGTTTGATGTAGAGAAAGTTTTAAATAGGCTAGGATTTGGTGAATAAATAACATGTATGATGGAAATATTGGAACTGTAGTTGATGCTAATAAATTTGACGCTTTTAGGACTCGTTTAACTAATAATTTTTGTAATGGATCTCTTCCTTCCAAATCTGTAGGTAATGGGACTGGTTATTTTGGGAATGATTCCATGCATCAGCCACCTGTTGTAATTGAACATTTTAAAGATAGGGGTTACGATGGATTAAGATTAACAGTTCAAAATCCTCATCCAAAAGCTGTTGATGATCATATTCCTGAAAGAGTAAGAATTTTAATGCGTGCTAGTGACATTCCGAGGAATTCTGTTAATAATCATCCTCATATAGCAACTTATGAAATTGTTCGTAGTAAAAAATGGTAGTGTTTTAATATAACTATCACTGTTACAATTTGTTTATAATCTCTTTTTTAGATTTCTTTCTCATGCCAATAGTTTATGATACTCAAAATGGAAGATATGCGGTAGATGCTACCAATAAAATTCTTAGCCCACATTTTCCAGGTGATAAAAATCATTTAGATCAATATAATCCATTAGATTCTAAAATTTTTTTCTTAGCAAGGAAGAATGTTTCAGATCCTTCTTCTGAAGAATTTGGAAGGGGAGTTAATTTAGTTGTTTTAGAAGAAGGAGTGGAACAGATTGGCGGAAGAGAATACACTGTTGCAAGGGATCTTGGAAGAGTAGCAGTGAAAAGGAATTGTCCAGAAAATGTTTTTAGATCTAGAGCATCACGTTATAATGCCGCTGTTGTAGCTTACAAAAAAGATAAGAAAGATGTCTATGATAACTGTAGTGATGAGGTTACTAGGTTTAAAGCAGTTGAGAGTGGTTTAAAAAGTTCTTTACAAGGACCTAATTTTAACAGCATGCTTGCAAAAAAGTTGTACCCTAGAGATGTTAGTGCTGGTAATTTAATTGTCTGTTATACTAATTGTGGTCCTTTAGTTGTAAATGCTGAAGGCCAGTTATATCATCCTATAAGCATTTTTCAAACAACTGGTAGGGGAGAACAGTTTAGTTATAGAATTGAAGATGGTGTTCCTAACGTTGGCGGTAATATTACATTAACGATTGATATGGATGCACAAAAATCTTTAGAGGGTTTAAGGTCTATTAATGACATGCCTTTCCCACCAGGACTTATGGCTTTAAGACTTGGATCAGTTAAGGAATCGGTTGTAAGGGAAGTTTTGGCTGGTTATGATCGACAGATGGGTAACCATAAATCTTGGGAAAAATATTTTTCAGATCAAAGAAAAATGGAAGTTAGAACGGCTGAAACAAAAAGAGATATTGCTCTTGAAGCGTTAATAATCCCAATGTTTGAAGATTTTTTTAAGTAAGGTTTATATAAATAGATTTACGCTGAGGTCTGATGACCTCTGTACATTTTATAACTCAAGGACGTAGTGTAAAAATATCTAATACAGAAACTATGGCTGGCTTGCTAAAGGAAGCCAAATTTGATGTGACCGATTCTTTGGAAGATGCTGATATTGTTGTGTTTAACACGTGCACTGTAACAAATACTTCAGAGTCAACTTTTTTTAAAGAATTAGAGAAAATTACCATTGATTATCCTTACAAAACCATAGTTATTGCAGGATGCATATCACAATCAGATTCAACACATCCAATTTTGAAAAAGTATTGTTTAATAGGGGTAGGGCAGATTCATAGAATTGTTGAAGTTGTCGAAGAAGCTTTGAATGATAACATAATTCAAGCTTTAGAAAGTGGAGAAATTACCCCATTAAATCTACCTAAATTACGTAAAAATCCAATAATTGGAATTATTCAGATAAATCAAAGTGCTTTGAGTGCATGCACATCTTGTAAAATAGAATCCTCAAAAATTAACTTAAAATCTTACCCTGTTGAAGAAATTGTTAAAGAAGCCAAAAAATGTATCCTAGATGGTTGCAAGGAGATTTGGTTAGCTTCGCAAAATACGTTTTGTTATGGGTTTGATATTGGAACAGATATCGCTGCGTTGATTGAGAGACTTGTAGTTCTAGAAGGAAAGTTTATGATTCGTGTTGGCATGGGGGACCCAGAATGTATCCCAAAAATTAAAGATAAATTAATTCAAGCATATAAAAATCCTAAAGTCTTTAAATTTTTACATCTCCCTTTACAATCAGGGAACAATAAAATTTTGAAAGATATTGCTAGGATGTATACAATAGAAGATTTTAACTCCATAATCAGTGATTTTAAAAGAGAAATTCCTAATCTTAATGTCATGACAGATATTATTGTTGGATATCCTACAGAAAGTGAAACTCAGTTTTTTGATACACTCACTGCTGTAAGATTGCATTCATTTGATTCCATAAATATTTCAAGTTATTGGCAAAGTCCTGGAACAAAAAGTGGGAAGTTGAAACAGTTAGATGCTGAGGAAATTAGACGGCGTTCTTCAGTGTTGAGAGATATTTTTCATAACATTTCATTTTTACAGAATGAAAAATGGGTTGGTTGGAAAGGTAAGGTGTTAGTTGATGAAAAGAATGGTGAACAGTGGATTGGTAGAAATTATTGTTATAAACAAATCTTGTTGGAAGGTGATTTTAAACTTGGTGAGCAGGTAAGTGTGGAAGTAGTAAAAGCCGAGAGATTTGCTTTGAAAGGAAAAGTTAAAAAAATATAAAAAAGTTTTATAAAAAATATTAAATTTTTAGGTAACATGAAACAATTAAGATTTTCTGATTCTGTATCTTTATTAGAATTTGGAGTAGTTTCAGCAAAAGTGGCTGAATTTTCTGCTACAGGTGCTTTAGAACACTTAACATATGCTCTAAATTCTAACCCAGAGATCGCTGATAGGGTAATTAACTTACCTTTGGGTGTAAGTTTAGCTGGGGGAGCTGTGTTAACAACTTATTTTGCTATCGAAGGAATTAGGCAAGGTGGGATTGGTCTTGCTAAATATGTTCAAAGAAAATTTTCTGGTTATTGAATGGTGATATTTTTTAGAAATAATTAAAAACAAATAGAATACTCTTGCAGTTATGGATCCAAAAACACTAAGGGAAAAGTATTTCAAATTCTTTCAATCAAAAGAACATACATTAATTCAATCTGCATCACTAATCCCTCAAAATGATGCTTCAGTATTATTCACAACCGCAGGAATGCAACCCTTAGCACCTTATTTCTTAGGAGAAAAGCATCCAAAAGGAGTTAGGGTTGTTGATGTTCAAAAATGTTTGAGAACTGTGGACATAGATGAAGTTGGAGATAACACTCATCATACATTTTTTCAGATGCTTGGAAACTGGTCTTTCGGAGACTATTTTAAGAAAGAATCTATTGAGTGGAGTTTTGAATTTTTAACTAAAGAATTAGGAATCAATCTTTCTATGCTAGCATTCACAGTTTACAAAGGTGGTAATGGACTTTCTAAAGATGATGAATCTGCAGATGTTTGGAGAAGCTTAGGAGTTTCAAATGATCGCTTAGCTTACCTAGGTAAGGATAACTTTTGGAGTGCAGGTGAAACTGGACCATGTGGACCTTCATCTGAGATTTTTTATTGGACGGGTGATGAAAAAGCTCCTACAAAGTATGATTCAGAAGATGAGCGATGGGTAGAAATTTGGAACAATGTTTTCATGAGTTATAATCGTTTAAAGGATGGAAGTTTGGAAGAACTAAAACAGAAAAATGTTGATACTGGGATGGGTTTTGAAAGAACTTTAGCCGTATTAAATGGAAAAAAAAGTGCATATGAAACAGAATTGTTCTCTGGAGTTATTAGCAAAATTGAAGAATTGAGCGGTAAAAAGTATTCCGGACAGAAAGAAATCCGAATCATTGCAGATCATATTAGGTCAGCTGTCTTCGTACTAGGTGATGAGAATTCTGTAACTCCATCTAACGTTGATAGGGGATATATTTTACGTAGATTAATCCGTAGGGCAGTTAGGTATGGGAAAGTTATTGGGATTGATGCTATGTTTTTAGTCCAGTTAGCTGAAATTGTGATTAAAGAATATTCAGATTATTATAGCGAGTTAAATATTAATCAAAATTTAATTGTTTCCGAACTAAAAAAAGAAGAAGAGAAATTTGCATTAACTCTAGAGAAAGGATTAAAAGAATTTGAAAAAATGTCTTCCAAAGATATCTCTGGAAAAGACGCTTTTTTATTGTTTCAATCATATGGGTTCCCTTACGAAATGACAGAAGAGTTAGCTGCAGAGAATGGAATAAAGGTAGATCAGGAAGCTTTTGACAAAGAGTTTGAACAACATCAGTCTACTTCACGAACAGCGGCTGCAGGGAAGTTTAAAGGCGGTTTAAGCGATGATTCGGAAGAAGTTGTAAGAATGCATACTGCTACACATCTTTTGTTAGAAGCGTTGCGAAGGGTTGTTTCAGATGATATCAGGCAAAGGGGCTCAAATATTACTCCAGAAAGGTTAAGATTTGATTTTAGTTTTGATAGAAAGTTGACAGATGAAGAGAAAAAGGCCGTTGAAGATGAAGTTAATAGAGTCATTGGGCTAAAATTGGATGTTGTTCGTAAAGAAATGCCAATTAATGAAGCTGAGAAACTTGGTGCACAAAAAGAGTTTGGTGCTAAATATCCGGATATGGTTAGTGTTTATTTTGTGGGAGATTATTCCAAAGAGTTTTGTGGTGGTCCTCACGTTAGTAATACTTCTGAGATTGGTAAATTCAAGATCAAGAAAGAACAGTCGTCTTCAGCTGGGGTTCGTAGAATTAAAGCTGTTATTGAGTAGGATTCTAAAGAAAAAAGAGTGCGCAGGCCGGGACTTGAACCCGGGTCTCAGCGTCTTCACGTAATTAAAATGCATATTTTAATTATTGGCAACGCCGAATACTAACCACTATACTACCCACGCACAACTCTGAACAAAAGTATTCCCTTAATAAAACTTACTAAAAAATAAACTATTTATAATTTCTTCAAAAATAAATAAAAAAAATAAAAAAATTTTAGTTCTCTGCTAGAACGAATGCTGCTTTTAACGCTACAACAATTGTTGCAGGAACAAATAGTGTTAAAATTCCTTTCAGAATGTTGGATATTACAGGAACTACTCCCTCAAAAATACCAACTTGTACCCCTAAAAAGGATACTAACACTAAAATTGTTCCACTCGTTAAGAAAGCACTTACTTCTGTCTCGGAAATGTTGAGTAAACCAACTACTAAACCAAGCAAGAAGACGATCCATAGAATTGTTGAAGCGTAAGCTCCTCCAAACCCAAGACCAAGTATTACTGCAAGGATTAAACCAACCAAGAAAGACCAACTTCCTAGGGTGCCTATACCTTTGCGTTTTCCACTTTTTTTCTTTGCCATCTGAGTATCACCTCTTTTTTATGAGATTAAAGAATATTTTTAAGTTTAAAAGTGTTTTGTTTTTGAAAATGGTTGAAATAAAACAAATTTGTATCAATTTAAGAAGAAAGACCATAAGTTTTTAAAATGAAAGTTTATTCAATAGTTTATGACAAACAAATTAATTTCTACAAGAGATAGAACTGTAATTGATAACGCTGTGTTGGATTGTGCTGGCAAACAAATTAATGGAATTGCTTTAACTAACTGATGTTGTTAGTAGATTGGATAATACTGGTCCTATTCATAGGGAGTTAAGTACAGATCTACCAAGATATGCAGCTATGCAAATTAATGGAACTGGTGTTGCTAGTGTTCTTAAAACATATCAACAAAGGACTATAGGTAATTATTTTTAATTTTTTTCTTATATAAAAAGGTTTATAAACCAACTCTTTCTCTGCAGAATAATCCCTCCATAGCTCAATGGTAGAGCGCTTGGCTGTAGATATCCATATAAGAGATCTTTGGATTACAATGAATATGGATCAGCCGGTACCAAGAAGTTCCCGGTTCAAGTCCGGGTGGGGGGACCTTTTTTTACTTTTAATTTGAAGCTAAATCAGCTTTTTAGTGACCATTTTCAGATTTTACCACAAGCTTTATAAACAGACTGCTTCTTTACCCAGAAATGGCACGGAATCTTCTACACTCATCACTTTTTCAATAAGTTATAGGCTGTAGAAGGATCTATGTTCATGCCCCGGTAGTGTAGCTCGGCCTAGCATGATGCCCTGTCGTGATGTGAGGTGGATCCAGGTTTGCCTTGCAACATAGTGAGGCATCGACCCGGGTTCGAATCCCGGCCGGGGCGTAAAATACCTTAGCAAACTTCGGTTTGCTATGCTTGGGCCGGTAGCTTAGCTTGGTAGAGCGCCTGACTTTTAAGTCATCAGGATTGTCCTGTGAAGTAATCAGGCGGTCGAGGGTTCAAATCCCTTCCGGCCCGCTCATAATCATTGAAAAAAATGAAGGATAGGAAGGTTTGGAATGTTCAATTCCATTATCTTCCGGCCCGCTCATAATCGTAAATAAAAAACAAATAAAAATGGGAAACATCATAAAACATGAATTAATTCCGGAGCATATCAAGCTTAGCGCTGAGGAAAAAAAGAAATTATTGAAAAATAATAGTTTCACCACAAAAATATTGCCTAAAATCATTAAAACTGATTTTGCGATTGCATCAATGAGTCCAAAAGTGGGTGATATTATCAAAATTCAAAGACCAAGTCCAACTGCTGGAGTTGCTGTATATTATAGAGTGGTGGTTGAATAATGAAAAATAGATCAATTCTAATAAAAAAGTATTTTGAAGAGAAAAATTTTGTAGAAAGTAATATTCAATCTTTTAATAGGCTTTTAGAAAAAGGATTACAAGAAGTAATTGAAGAAAATAAAGAAGCAGAACCAACTATTATCCCTCACAATATTGAAAAATTTAAGATTAGATTCGGAAGAATAACTGTTGGTAAACCCGAAATCACTGAAGCGGATGGAAGTAAAAGGGCAGTTTTCCCTATGGAAACAAGGTTAAGAAAAATTTCTTACAATGCACCCATCTTTTTAGAAGTTAGTACTTACATTAATGATGTTCAAAGAGAAAATTTTGTGGCAGAAGTTGGTAAATTACCAATCATGTTAAAATCTAAATATTGTAACCTTGATAGCTTATCTCGTGAAGAGCTAATCAAACGTGGTGAAGATCCAAGTGATCCTGGTGGATATTTTATAATTAATGGTACTGAGAAAGTTATCGTTAATGTGGAAGATTTGGCATCTAATCAGTTTGTAGTTGAAAATAATAAGGGAGAGTTAAAAGGAAGATTCTTTGCAACTAATGGGTCTTATAAAATTCCTCATAATTTTGAAAAGAAAAAAGATGGACTTTATTATATTAGCTTTACAAGAGTAAAACAAGTGCCTTTAGTAGTATTGATTAAAGCTTTAGGTCTTATTAAAGATGAAGATATTATGCGAGCAGTTTCAAGTAATATGTATGAAGAAGTTCTAATGAATCTTTTTGAGTTTACAGATATTAAAACCCAAGAAGATGCAATTGATTATATTGCTAAAAGAGTTGGAGCAGGACAGTCTAGAGAAATTCGTATGGAACGAACTAAAGACATTTTAGATAAATATCTATTACCAAACATGGGGGTAGAATCTGAATTCAGAATGTTGAAAGCTAAGAATTTGTGTAAAATGTTGAAAAAATATGTTGATGTTAGCACAGGTAGGAGATCTCCAGATTTAAAAGATCATTACATGAATAAAAGGATTAGAATGAGTGGAGACTTATTATTAGATCTATTTAGAATGAATTTTAAAGTTCTTATTGGAGATATATTATATAATTTTCAGAGAATTATCAAAAGAGGGAAACTTCCTTCGGTTAGAGTAATTATTCGTGACAAATTGTTAACACAAAGACTTTATTCAGCAATGGCAACCGGAGAATGGGTTGGTGGAAGGCAAGGAGTTTCACAAAGAATGGATAGGGTAAACTATTTAGCAATGGTTTCCCATCTACAACGTGTAGTTAGTCCTCTTTCAAGTTCTCAGGAGAATTTTGAAGCGAGAGCATTAAATTGTACGCATTTAGGAAGATTATGTCCAATCGAGACTCCAGAAGGAACAAACATTGGATTAAGAAAGAATTTAGCGATGTTGTGTTCTTTATCACAAATGAGCGATGAAAACGACGCATTAGAAAAAATGAAGCAAGCAGGACTTCAGGAGACAACAAATTAAGATGGCAACTGACGTTTATTTAAATGCAAAATTTGTTGGAACAACAGATGATGTTCCTACCTTTGTGGGAAATTTAAAGGATTTGAGAAGAAAAGGATCACTTTCTGAAGAAGTTAATGTATTTTACGATGAAGAAGCTAACGAAGTTTATGTTTATGCTGATGAAGGAAGAGCAAGAAGACCTTTAATTATTGTAAAAGAAGGAAAAGCTTTACTAACAGATAAACACTTTGAACAATTAGAAGCAAATGAAATTAGTTGGTTAGATTTAGTTCGCCAAGGTGTTATTGAATATTTAGATGCAGCTGAAGAAGAAAATGCATTGGTAGCTTTCGATGAAGAAGATATTACCGAAGAACATACACATTTAGAAGTATCCAAAGAAGCAATCGCTGGATTGTCAACCGCATTAGTACCTTTTGGAAATTATAATCAAAGTACTAGACTTAGCGGTGGAAGTAAAAACCAGAAGCAAGCTCTAGGATTTTATGCAGCAAATTATAATTTAAGAATGGACATGGATGCAAATATTTTACATTATCCACATTATCCTTTAGTAAAAACAAGTGTTCATGATATTGTTGATTATAGTGAACATCCAGCTGGACAGAATTTGATTGTAGCAGTAATGTGTTACGATGGTTATAACATGGAAGATGGAGTTATCTTAAACCGTGGTTCTGTAGAGATGGGATTAGCAAGAAGTACTTATTTTAGACCAATGGGCGCATCAGAATTAAGGTATTCAGGTGGGTTAGTTGATGAAATATCTGTTCCTGACAAAGAAATTAAAGGGTACAGAACTGAACATGATTACAGATTCCTAGAGGAAGATGGTATTATCTACCCAGAAGCAAAAGTTACCGAAGGAGATGTAATTATTGGAAGAACAAGTCCTCCAAGATTCTTAAGTAGTATGGATGAGTATAACTTAACCGCAGCTATTAGGAGAGAAAGTTCATTATCTTTAAAACATGGTGAAAAAGGTGTTGCAGATTTTGTTGTAATAACTGAAAATGAAGAAGGAAACAAGTTAGTTCAAGTAAGGTTACGGGAAGAAAGAATCCCTGAGATTGGTGATAAGTTTACTTCTCGTCACGGACAAAAAGGTGTTACTGGTACTTTGGTTCCAATGGCAGACGCTCCATTTTCAACTTCAGGAGTTTCTCCAGATTTAATTTTTACCCCACACGGAATTTCTTCAAGGATGACAGTTTCTCATTTAATTGAATTAGTTGGAAGTAAAGTTGCAGCATTATCAGGAAGGTTTGTTGATGGTTCATTATTTAACTCCGAAAATGAAGGAGATTTACGTAAAGAGTTAGCAGGCTTAGGGTTTAATGAAGACGGTAAGGAAGTGTTTATTGATGGGCGAACCGGTAAACAAATGTTAGCAAGAATTTACTGTGGAAATATGTATTATTTAAGATTAAGACACATGGTTGCAAATAAAATGCAGTCCAGAGCTAGAGGTCCAATCCAATTATTAACAAGACAACCAACTGAAGGTAAAGCAAAAGAAGGTGGTCTAAGATTAGGAGAGATGGAGAAGGATACTTTCATTGCTCACGGAGCTTCGTTGTTATTAAAGGAGCGGTTTAATTCAGATAATGTAGTTGTTCCAGTATGTGAAAAATCAGGGTTAATTGGATACTTTGATTCAAGAAAAAACAGATTAGTTTCACCAATTCATGGGGAAGATTCTGAGATGTCATACGTGGAAATGAGTTATGCATTCAAATTATTGCTAGATGAATTAATTTCTCTAGGAGTTTATCCAAAATTAAAGTTAGAGGACAAATATTAGAATGAGGCCAAAATACGTAGGGAAAAAAGTACAAGCTGTTGAGTTTGGAGTAATGTCTCCAATTTTTATTAAACAGATGGCAGCAGCTAAAGTGGTAACCCCAGAGTTATATGATCGTGAAGGATATCCTGTAGATGGTGGATTAATGGATACTCGATTAGGAGTTATTGATCCCGGATTAGTTTGTAAAACAGACGGTCTTAAATTGAAAGATAGTTTAGGACATTTTGGTTACATTGAATTAGCAAGGCCTGTAATTCATATTAAATTTGTTAGACAAGTTTATGATTTATTAAAATCCTGTTGTTGGGGATGTGGAAAAGTATTAATCCCTGAAGAAAAAATTGCAGGATACCTTCAACATTTTGAAGAGATTGGTGAAGAAGAAGGATTTGAGTCTCGTAGAAGACAAATCAAAGAAGTAATTAAAAAATATAAAACAAAATCTACATGTCCTCATTGTAATACAAAACAGCAAAAAGTTAAGTTAGAAAAACCTTACACCTTCTATGAAGAAGACATTAGGTTAAGCCCTATTGAAGTAAGAGCTAGACTTGAAAAAATTCCTGAAGAAGATTTAGCAGTGTTTGGTTATAAAACCGGACTCTTTAGACCAGAATGGATGATTTTGACTGTACTTTCAATCCCTCCAGTAACCATGAGACCTTCAATTACCTTGGAATCAGGTGAAAGAAGTGAAGATGATTTAACTCATAAGTTAGGAGATATTGTAAGAATCAATCAAAGATTATTTGAGAATATTAACGCTGGAGCCCCAGAAGTTATCATTGAAGATTTATGGGATTTGTTACAATACCACGTTACAACATTTTTTGATAATGCAGTAAGTCAGTTACCTCCTGCAAGGCATAGGGGCGGACAAGTTCTGAAAACTATCGCTAGTAGGATTAGTAGTAAGGGTGGACGTATCAGGCATAACTTAGCAGGAAAGAGAACAGATTTCTCAGCACGTACAGTTATCAGTCCAGATCCATTAATTGAGTTAAATGAAGTTGGAGTACCAATTTCAATGTCTATGAACTTGACCGTTCCAGAAAAAGCTACAGAATGGAACATAGAATATCTGAAAACTTATATTCAAAGTGGACCAAAGAAATATCCTGGTGCAAATTATATTATTAAACCAGATGGAAAACGAAAAGCAATCACAGATGAAACTAAAGATGAGATCTTAGAAGAGTTTGAAGAAGGATTTGTTGTTGAAAGACATTTAATTGATGGAGACATTTCAATTTTTAACAGGCAACCATCATTACATAGAATGAGTATGATGTGTCATAAAGTTAAAGTTTTACCTGGAAAAACATTTAGGTTGAACCCAGCTGTATGTAACCCATATAACGCAGATTTTGATGGGGATGAGATGAACTTACATATCCCTCAAACAGAAGAAGCTCGTGCGGAAGCATTAATTTTAATGTTGGTTGAAACACAAATTATTAGTCCAAGGTATGGATTAAGTGTAGTTGGATGTATTCATGATGCAATCACTGGTAATTATTTGCTTACAAAAGAATTAGTTTTAACAAAGCAAGAAGCAGTTGATTTACTTTATACATCTGGGGTAACTGATTTCTCTTCACTTCCTAACAAAGATAAAATTGATGGTAAAGAAGTTTTCTCAGTTTTATTACCTAATGATTTTGCATTCGAAGGGAAGGATAAAAGTGGAAATGATGTAATCATTAAAAATGGAATCTTGAAATCTGGATTAATGGACAAAGCAAATTTAGGACAAGAAAGTGGTCTGATGTTAAGAAACATTTATGAAAGGTATGGAGCATCTTTCACTGCAACATTACTTGGAAAAATTTCAAAGCTAGGAATTGCTGTATTAGCAAGGAGAGGCTTTTCAATAGGAATTAGTGATATAGACTTAGATAAAGAAACTACTGCTGAAATTGGATCAACACTTGATGAAGGAGTTGTAAAAACTCAAAAATTGTTAGATCAGTTTTATTCAGGAAAATTAGAAGCTTTACCTGGAAGATCTGTCGCTGAAACAGTTGAGCTTAAAATTTTAGATGTTTTAAACAGGGCACGTAATAAATCTGGTGACATTGCAATGCGAAAAGTACAAAATAGTTCCGCTTTAGTAATGGCAAGATGTGGATCCAGAGGAAATGCTTTAAACATTGCACAAATGAGTGCGGTAGTTGGTCAACAATCATTGCGTGGAAAAAGGATTGATGTAGGATACAAAGGAAGAACGTTACCTTACTTCAAAAAAGGGGACTTAGGTCCAAAAGCAAGAGGGTTTATCAGAAACAATTTCAAGTCAGGATTAGAACCACATGAATTTTTCTTTGGTGCAATGACGGGAAGAGACGCTTTAATGGATACAGCTTTACGTACACCTAAATCCGGTTACCTATATAGAAGATTATCAAACGCGTTACAAGATCTTAAAGTTAGTTATGATGGATCCGTTCGAGATGCAAGTGGAAAAATTGTTCAGTTTGCATATGGTGAAGATGGATTAGATGTATCAAAAACTAAGAATGGAGTATTAGATATTAAAGGATTAATACATCAGGTAATGGAGAGTAAAAAATGAATAAAACACAACAAGATGTTGTAGGTAAGTTTAAAGATATTTTACCTCCAAAAGTTCTTGAAGAACTTGGTGAACTTATTGATAGTTCAGTTAGCACTTCAGAACTTAATGAAGTTATGGATGTCTTATCTCTTCTTTATGAAGATGCAAAGGTTAACCCTGGTGAATGTGTTGGGTTAGTTGGTGCTGAAAGTATTGGGGAACCTGGTACACAGATGACATTAAACACTTTTCATTTCGCTGGAGTAGCAGAGATGAACGTTACTACAGGATTGCCAAGGATTATTGAGATTTTTGATGCAAGGAAAGAAATTAAAACGCCTTCAATGGAAGTATTTTTAACAAAAAAATATAATAGTCTTGAAGGAGTTAAAGGGTTTGCAGCTAAGATTAAAGAAACTTTGTTTGAAGAAATTGCTTTAGAATATTCATTAAACATTTTTGATCAAGTTTTAACAGTTGTTCTAAACAAGGAATTGTTAGATAACTATGAATTAGATGGGACTGATGTTATGAAAGCAATTAAAACTAAAGCTAAAGGGTTCTCATTAGCAGAAGGAGAAAATAATACTCTAACATTTTCTCAGAAAAGTAAAAGTGAAGATTTGAAAGATCTCTATGCTTTGAAAGAGAAATTACGGAAAGTTAAAATTAGAGGACTTAAAAAAATTAATCAAGTTCTACCTGTTAAAAGGGGAGAAGAATATATTGTTTTAACTTCAGGAACCAATTTGAAGGATATCCTTGAAATGGAAGAAGTTGATGTAGAAAGAACTACTAGTAATGATATTCATGAAACTTTTTTAGTTTTAGGTATTGAAGCAGCAAGACAAGCAATAATTAATGAAGTTCAGAAAGTTATTGAGTCGCAAGGATTAAACATTGATATTAGGCATATCATGCTTGTTGCAGATTTAATGTGTGCATTAGGAGTTGTACAGGGTGTAACGCGATATGGTGTAGTTAATGAAAAAGCTTCAGTATTAGCAAGAGCATCTTTTGAAACTCCAATCAAACATTTAGTTAACGCAGCATTAGAAGGAGAAGTAGATTACTTGACTTCAGTAGTTGAAAATGTAATGATTAACCAACCAGTTCCTTTAGGGACCGGGTTACCTGGTTTAGTTACAAAGATGAAATAAGGTGAAATAAATGGCAATCAAAAGTGAAATTTTTCAAGAATTAAAAACCAGTTTACAGGACGGTACCTTAATAGTTGGTACTGAAGAGTGTATGAAAGCTTTAAGAAGCAGTAAATTAAAAAAGGTTTTATTAGCAAGTAATTGCAAAGAATCAATTAAATCTGAAATGGAACATTATGCAAAAATTGCAGGTGTAGAAGTATCAGTTTTAGAACAAGATAATGAAGAACTAGGCGTTTTATGCAAGAGAAATTATTTTGTAGCAGTTGTAGGAATAAAGTAAATTAAATGGTACGTCTCAAACTTGACTCAGAAACTTGGGGTTTAACATCGTTGTTTGAAAAGTTTACAAGAGCAAGGGTTAAGGATTGTTTTGTTGACAGTGAAATTATTTATTTTATAGTCGCACCTGGTGAAATGGGGAAAGCTTTAGGAAAAGGTGCAATCAACATTAAAAAATTAAATTTGAAGATTGGTAAGAGTTTACGGATTATTGAGTATGATGAAACAGTGGCAAAATTTGTAAAAAATGTCATAATGCCTGTCAAAGTTGAGACAGTAGAAATTCGAGAAAACAAGCTAATATTGCGTGATAGCAGTAAAAAAACAAAAAGTTTATTAATAGGCAGAGAGGGTAGAAACCTGAAAGCGATAAATAGAGCCGTGAAGCGGTTCTTTCCTTTCGAAGTCGTGGTTGAATAAATAATAAAATGGGAAACAAATCAAAAGGATTAGGAGCGGCAAACAAGCTAGTGAAACGAAGGAAGCAGTTTAAGGTTCAGAAAAAAACTCTTTTACAAAGAAAAAAGGTAGATCCATTAGCTACATCTTCACAAGCAAAAGCTATTGTTCTTGAAAAAATTCAAATTGAAGCAAAACAACCAAACTCAGCAATGAGAAAGTGTGCTCGGGTACAACTGGTTAAGAATGGGAAACAAATTACCGCATTCATGCCAGGTGATGGTGCACAGAAGCTTATTAATGAGCACGATGAAGTTATAATCGAATGTATTGGTGGAAAGATGGGACGAGCTAAGGGAGATATTCCTGGAGTTAGATGGCAAGTTCTAAAAGTTAACGATCAAAGTTTAAGTGCATTACTTGGTGGAAATTGGAGAAAGCGAGAAGATGATGAAAACAATAATTATTTTCAGCATCCATAAAACCTTTGGAGGTTTTAAAGGATAAAATGGTTGAAATTAAATTTTTTGATAAATGGACTGCAGATGGCGTTACTGTAGCTGATCTAGGACTAAAGAAATATTTAACATTAGACCCTCGAATAATCCCTAAAACTGGGGCTAGGTATGCAGGTAATAGGTTTCATAAATCACATACTTTTATTGTTGAAAGGTTAGCATCAAAGTTAATGGTTTCAGGTCATAAAAGTAAAAAACATTTTATGAGTTCTGGACATAACACTGGTAAGAAAAATAAAATTCTTAAAGTTGTTGAAGCAGCTCTTGCAAAAGCTGAACAAAAGTTAGGACAAAATCCTTTAGCAATCTTAGTTAAAGCAATTGAAAATGGAGCTCCTAGGGAAGAAGTTATCGCAATTGAGTATGGTGGAGCAAGGTATCCAAAAGCAGTAGATGTAGCTCCTCAAAGAAGGATAGATTTAGTTTTAAGATATATCGCTCAAGGTTCTTACATCCGTTCTTTTAACAAAAAAATGAGTATTGAAAATGCTTTAGCGGAAGAAATTATTCAAGCTTATAATGGGACCGCTAAGAGTGCAGCAATCTCAAAGAAAAGGGACTTAGAAAGGCAAGCATCATCAAGTAAGTAAATTTATTTTTTTAACATTTTTATTAATATTTCTTTTATTTTTATTATTATTATTATTATTATTATTATTATTATTATTATATCTAAAAGGATAACTATATAAATCACTTTTCTTTACTTTATCATGTAAAAAAGGAGTGATGTGTTTGACTGAAAAAAGATATGATCTAGTTTTTGTAATCAGTTTGTTAGTTTTGATAGTGATAGGTTTTTCTTCAGTTACAGATGTTTCTTTAACTGGGGCAGTAATTGGTGTCCAATTAGTTGGTGAAACTGATGATATTGAACCTTTTTATGATGATTTTAGTTTTGGTTTAGGTAATACTACTCGTTGGACTAATACTACATCTAATGGTAACATAAGTGTTGTCGCGGAACAAATTCAGTTTAATTCAACTGCTAATTCAAATGCAGTTGATATGTATGTAATAACTCCTGGTAATGTCTCACTGAATTCTTTTAACATAACTGCCAACGTTACTGTAGAAAATATCTCAAACACGATGGTAACTGCAAACTCATTTGTTGTTGGGACCATTCTTCTTTCCACCCAGAGTTTTGATGCAATGACAAAGTGTGGGCTTATGGTAGAAAATACAGGTCTCTATTCACTTTATTTTAGTAATGGAACTGGCCCTACAGCAATAACAACATCTTCTTTAGAGGGAACTGGTAATAATCTAACAGCATTAATAAAATTAAATTATGATAATGTTACTACTGAATTTAATTGTTCAGTAAATATTCAAGGGCAATCGGTTTCATTACTTAGGACCTCTGGAAATTTTGATCACACTTTTGGGGTAGGTATGGGTGGAAATATGGCTGTTTTTGGGCCTGGAGATCCAGAAGGAGATATGAACGTCACATTTTATGATTTTAATTTCTCAGAGGTTATAGAAGCAGCAGCTTTACCAAACGGAAAACCAGCTTACGCGGCTGCTTCAATTGTACCAGCTTCACCAGAAGCAACAGATAACCTTAATGTTAATTATACAGTTCTAGATGATGGAACTAACGCTGAGTGGTCAGAAGTTGTTTTTAATTGGTTTAATGATAAGAGTGGTGCAGAAAAAAGTGACACTTTTGTAAATTTAGTTTTTTACAATGCAACTGGTGTTCTGCAAGATCTTTCAGGAAACGGGTATGATGGATATATCACTGGAAGCCCAAGGTTTGATGTAAACCCTGCTTTTAATGGATCATTAAATTTTAGTAATAGCGGAAGTGGTGATCATTATGTTAACATTAGTTCATTTAATTCAGTTAATTTCTCAGAAATGTCAACAGGATTTACAATGGCAGTTTCTTTTGATGTTTCTGACGATATTAACACTAGTACCGATGTTCCATTACTAACTCGTAACTATGGTTTTGGAGACGAATTTGCGATAAGAATCTCAGGTTCTGGTGGTGATAATGGTACAATGGTTTCTTGGATCTCTACCACTGGTGAGAATATTGATTTTTTTACTAATGGAGTTTTAGATTTTACAGTGCCACACAGAGTATACTTTGTTTATAATAGTTCGAACAATTTTACAGTTTATTTTGATGGTATTAAGAACAATAGTCAAGTGATAAACACAACTAACCAAATGATGTCAAATGGTGGTGAACTATTATTTGGAGCATTTGCAGCTGTTACTGGAGATCCTGGTGATGTAAATTTTACTGGAGATATCCAATATTTTAGAATGTGGAACCGATCTATGACTGATGCAGAAGTTGCTTTGATGGCTCTTAATTCACTTAACAACTCTCAAATTCATTCAGCTGCTACAGCCTTAACTGAACAGTGGCGTGCTAGCGGTTATACATATAATAGTTTAGGATTGTTTAATAGTACAGCATTTAATAGTTCATCTGTGACTATTTCGGTTCCAGGTATAGATTGTGGCCAAATCACTACCAACTCCAATTTAACAGGAAATATTACTAGTACTGACACTTGTATTACTTTTGGTGCATCAAACATCATCCTTAATTGTGACAATTATGGGATTATTTTCAATAGCAACGGTGGAGATAATGAATATGGAATAGATCTTAACTCTACCTCCAACAACACAATTAAAAATTGTATCATAGAAGACACTTCCGGTGGAGGGTTTGGCACTTCCATTATTTATAGTAGTTATGGAAGCTTTAACACCACAATATTTAACAATACTATTAGGGAAATAAATAGTAACGGTGCACCTTTAGTATATTTGACTCATTCTAACCAAACAAACGTTTCTAATAATAATATAAACAGTAGTGCTGGTGGAAATCTAGTTTCATTAGATAACTCAAGTAACAATTTTATTACTGGAAATTTAATTTACACTACTGGTTCGGAAAGTTATGGGATTAGTCTTTGGTTTAGTAATGCTACAATTTATGGTAACAACATTACAACCACGCAGGCAGATTCTAGTGGTATTGATATCAATGGTAAACAAAATGGAGATTTAAGAACAGATTTAACTGCTGGAACAATCATTGATACTAACTCCATTACAACTTCGGGATCAACATCCTTAATTGTTCTTGGATCTGAAAAAATAACTATAAAAAATAATAATATTACTTCTAGTGGAGCAGGATTTACTGGATCACTTTCTCTTGATTTAGTAAATGATAGCACTATTGAAAATAACGATTTCCAACATAGCACAGGAGCAGTAGGTGCAATTTTTCTATTTAACAGTTCTAATAATAATATCTTTTTAAATAACAATATTTCTGCTGGAACAAAAAAATCCATTAATGATCAAACCTCAACCACCACAATTAACCATTTAATTTACAATAACACCTGGGGAGAAATCAGATGGATTGACAATGGGACTGGTAGTTTTGTTAGAAACCTTACTCTCACAGGTGCAATTGGATTAAATAGAAATCTTAGCATTGGAAATAATAGTGCTTCTTTAAACACATCTGCTTTTTCAGATTCAGCCATTAATGGTTCAGCTAACATTACTTTGAAAGGGTTAGATTTATCAAACTCTAATCAAATTATCAAATACAATACTTATTCAACAAACTCAAGCCATATTTTAGGTAATGGTTCAGACTGTTCATCTACTTCCTGTAGTTTAGTTAGTTATTCTGGAGGACTATTAATTTTTAATACAACTTCTTTTAGTAGTTTTTCTGGCCAAGCTGCTGTTGCTTGTGGCACAATCACTACAGACACAACTTTAACTGAAAACCTATCAAACACTGCTACTTGCTTTACTGTTACCGCAAGTGGTATTACTATTGATGGAGCAGGATATACTATTAGTGGAGCCCATTCTGGAGCAGGAATATTAATTCAAGCTAACAATACAATTATTAAAAATATTTCAATATATGATTTTGCTTCAGGAATAAATATTCAAACCTTAACTAATAACCACTCTGTAAGCAATGTTACAATCATCAATTCAAGTGATGATGCTTTATTGGTCCAACAATCAGTTAATAATACTTTCACAAATTTAAATATTTCAGCTATTGCTGACTCAGCAAATGATGGAACAATTTTAATCCAAGGTGGGACGTATAACAACACATTTTACGGACTAACAATTGAACAAGCTCCAGTGGAAGGTATAAGGTTACGTAATGCAAATCTTACGATAATTAGAAATAGCCGTATTAGTCACTCGAAGATTGGTTTAAAATTATTTGAAGAAAGTAATTTAACCACTCTCGTGAACTTCACAATAATTCCAAATGCAAGTAGCCAATTTGCAATTCAGGACGATACCCCTGATAATTATATTAGTTATATTAGTTATAACACTTCTTGGGGAGAAATCAAATGGATTGACAATGGAACTGGATCATTCTTAAGGAATTTAACTTTAAATGGGTCTATTGGACCTTCAACAAACCTTTTCATTGGAAACAACACTGCTGCCTTAAACTCTTCAGCGTTCACTATTGGTAAGATTAATTCATCTGCTAACATTACTCTTACTGGGATATCTAATGGTAATATCATAAATATTAGAAGACTTAATAATTACACAATTGATAGCTCAATAATAAATTCTTCAGGAATTCTTTGTGATGGACTTAGTTGTAATCTTATTAGTTATTCATCTGGAACTTTAATCTTCAACACCACGTCTTTTAGTAGTTTTACTGGGACTGAATCTGTGGGTTGTAAAATTCTTACCACTAGTGTAAATCTAACTGAAAATTTGACTTCAACTTCTACTTGTTTCACAATTTCTGGGAGTAATGTTAGAGTTGATGGAAAAGGTTACTCAATAATAGGTGCTGCTTCAGGAGCAGCTTTTGCTGTCCAAGGAAACAATTCAATCATTACAAATTTAACAATATATGACTTTGCAACTGGTATAGATTTAATGATTAATAGTCATAATTCAACCTTAAGTAATTTAACAATTATCAATGTAAGTGATGATTCGTTATTAATCCAAACTTCTCATAATAATACTATTAACAACCTAAACATTTCTGCAGTTGCAGACAGTTCAAATGATGGTACTATCCTTGTGCAGACAGGCTCTTATAATACCACTTTTAAAGATTTAACCATTGAACAAGCACCAATTGAATCAATAAGGATTAGGTCTTCTAATTTAACCACAATAAGTGGAGGAAGAATTAGTAATCCAAACATTGGTATTCATTTGATGGAAACTGCAAGCAATAATACCTTCTTCAACTTAACCATAATTCCAAATTCAACAACCCAATTCACAATTCAAGATGATACTAATGACACTATGATTAACTATCTAATTTACAACACTTCATTTGGGGAGATTAAATGGATTGACAATGGAACTGGATCATTCTTAAGAAACCTTACGTTAAACGGATCAATTGGACCATCAACCAACTTATTTATAGGAAACAACACTGCTGCTTTAAATTCTTCAGCATTCACTATTGGTAAGATTAATTCCTCTGCCAATATAACTTTAGATGGAATTTCCTTACCAACAATAAATAACATTAGAAGACTAAACAATTACACCTTAGATAGCTCAATAATCAACTCTTCTGGAACCTTATGTAATGGAACTTCTTGTGAGGTGCTTAGTTACTCTAGTGGAACTTTAGTTTTTAACACCACTTCCTTTAGCAGTTTTACTGGGACTGAATCTTCATTTTGTACAACCATTTCTTCTGATACTAATCTCTTAAATAACCTTACTATAAGCACAGATTGTTTAACATTTGATACGGTTGATACTACTTTTGATGGAAAAGGTTTTTCATTAATTGGAAGCAATACAGGATCAGCTTTACTAATTCAAGCAAATGGTACTATAATCAAGAACCTTACAATCTACGGTTTCCAGAGAGGAATAGACATTCAAGATTTCCATAACAATAGAATTGAGAATGTAACTTTCATTAATGTAAGTGATGATTCTATCTACGTTGCCAACTCTTCAAACAATACTTTCCAATCACTTACTATATCTACTATTGTTGATGCATCTAGTGATGGAACCATTCTTCTTAAATCTGGATCAACTAATAATATTTTTAATAATATATTAATTCAAAAAGCTCCAAGTATTGGATACCAGATAAATAATTCAAACCAAACTACTGTTCAAAATAATAATTTAAGCCACTCTTCAATATTCATTCAGCTTTCTGGAAACTCAAATAACAACACTTTTTTAAATAATAATATCACCCTTAATTCAACCACCCAATTCACAATCAAAGATAACACTTCTTTAGCTTACAACAACACTTTAATTTACAACAACTCTTTTGGAGAAATTACTTGGAACAGTTCTAACCTTACCACCAATATAACTCTCCAAGTTAACAATACTATTTTCCTATCTGACAATTTAGTTGGATTAATTAACGATAACCAATCAATGCTCTTAAACAATACTGCACAAATTAAATTTTTTGGTTTGAGCCTTACAACCCCTCAACTACTACGAGATGGGACTAGGTGTGATAATGATGATACTTGTAACACTTCATACAGTAGTCCAATTTTAACTGCTATAGTTAGCCACTTCAGTAATTACTCCACGCAAGAAACTCCTGCAGCTGCTGCAGCTGCTGCTGCCTCCTCTGGAGGAGGTGGGGGTAGTTCTTCAAGTACTACTGCAACTCCAGCACCTGCACAACCAACTCCTCCTGCACCTACACCTACACCAACAAAAGCACCAGAACCAGCTCCTAAGAAAAGTTCAGGATCATCCTCAGATACCACTCAAGCTACTGAGCAAGTTGAAAAGCCAGCTACCAAGAGAAAGAACTTATCTGGAGCCGCAATATTTACAAATTTAGGTAAAAAAACGAGTGAACTATTCCAGCAGCTAGCTAATTCCAAAGCAGCAAAGACAACATTAATATCCTTACTTAGTTTAGCTGTATTGTCGGTAGGTACAAGAGCTACTTATGTTACAATAAAAAACAAAATGACACGAAATACAACATTTGTCCATTCCCCTACATTAGACTTTGAACCAGATAACGTACCAGAGATTAGTAAGTGGCGTGCTCAAAATGATCTTCCTTTGCAAGAAGAGTTTGATATCATTAACAAAAACTTAGCCCACTTAAAACAAGAGAGTCAAAAAATACCTCAGCATGCTCAACTTCACGGTCATTACCAGAAAGCTACAAGACAAATTGAAAGAGAACTTAACAGAGTTAGCAGGTTACAACAATCTGAAAAAATTGAGTTTAAAGGATCTAAAGAACATTCCATATTAAGAACTGAGTTATCTAAAATTGAGGAACAAATTGCTAATGTAAATAATTATAAAGCCAAAAATGGAAAAGTGATCAATAATATTCCTGAAAGACAAGGCCATTCTCCATACAATTCCACTCGATTAGAATCTGAGATGGGACATGTTTCTGAGCGGCTTAAACGCCACGGAGTTTTCAATACAACTGACCTTTCACAAGAAAAGTTAGACTACGAAGCGGAGATGGAAGCTTTACGTAGAATGGAACAATCTGAAAAATCATCTAAAGGAAAAATTAGAAGAGGAATTTCAACAGTAATCAATAGTATTTCTAAAAAACCTGGTTATTCTCCGGACGATTCTATTCAGTTAAATCAGGAACTGGAACATGTTTCTGAGCGGCTTAAACGTCACGGAGTTTTCAATACAACAAGTCCATCCCAAGAAAAGTTAGAATATGAAGCAGAGATGGAAGCTTTACGTAGAATGGAAGCTGCTGAAAAAAGTCCTAAGAAAAAGAAATCTAAGAAGAGATAATTAGCGTAATACTTTCTCCAAAGTTTCTTCTGGGTATAAGAATTTATCAATTATAATAATTTATAAAAAAAGAAATATTATATTAAAAAAATTATTTAGCTTCAACAGTGTTTACAACTGGTTCTAAAACATTAATCTTACATGAGCAAGGAAACTTCTTAGCTGCCATTGCTAAAGCTTCTTTTCCTAACTTAGTGTTTGCTTTATTAATTCTGAGTTCCATCAAAGTTTGACCTTCTTTAACTCTTGCTGCTGATCCAACAGGTTTTCCAAAAGACTTCTTCATACCTGTACTTAAACGGTCTGCACCTGCACCACTTGCTAAAGCATTTTCTCTTAAAACGTGAAATGGATAAATTTTAATTCTTAAATGGTACTCTTTTCCGATATTTTTCTCTAACTTCCTGTTTGAAGTCATTCTAGCAGCTTCAATAGAATTATGCCTAATATGCATTGCTCTCTTAGAATTTAATCTAATAACTGTATCAAATTCCTTATTTGCAGTACCCATATCAAACTTAATTACCTTCATATGTGGGAATCCACCACGAACATAGCTTTTCTTGTTATACTTACTAATACGTGTGTAAGGTCTTTCTAGCTTCTGATATGCACAATTCTTTCTTAACTTTGCCATAATTTCCTTAAAACATGGGCTTATTTATAAAGATAACGGAAATGAAAAAAGCATTTTCTAAATCTCTTTAAAAAGCCCATTTTGAGCTCATTTTTTAAAACAACTTAACAGCCAGTTGGTTGTAATCCAGCATTAACTGTCCTGGTTCCCTCTACTGAATTTGCAGGATACTCAAAGTGCCAAGCCTCAGATTTCAATCTTTTCCAGCCAGCATCTATCATAATATTAGCTAAAATTAAGTTTCCTTCGCTATAACTACACTGTTTGCTTGATGTGGAACCACTGATTCTTGTACCACTTGAATCAATTAATTGTAAGTCTATTGCACTTCCAGTTCCATGATTAGATCCACCCGGATAAGCAATTAACGCAGAGTTAAAATTTCCATTTAAAATACTTGGACATGCTATCTCAATTTGATGTTTTACTGTTCTAAAACCTGAACTTAAACTAATAGAATAACCTTGTTTATTAGCTAATTCTCCTGCTTTTTTCAATGGTTCTAACAACTCTGGGAATACCTTTATGCCATTAGGAATTATTCCAGTAGTTTTTGAAACTGTTTGACTCCTATCTGCAGTTGTTTCATAATTACCATAACTCTCTTTTTTTTCACAGATTGGTTTACATTCAGTTACACTATTACAGATTCTTTCTCCTGCTGCAAGTTTGGTAGTTTGTACTACTGCACCTTTATGGAATTGGTAACAAGCGTTGAAAATGTCTAACAACTGAGCTGCATTCTGTGAAGTTTTTTGTGGTCTACCTTCATTACGATATTCATAATAACTTTCACCATTACCACAGGTAGCACAATTATTACTTTGCTTACTGTAAGGTATACCCGCCCAAGTAACTGCTAGTTTATCTAAAACAGGTATCAAATTTCCGGCATTGTATGCATTAATTATATCTTGATTTGAAATTTCTACATTTTTCTTATTAGTTATCAACTCAATTGCTGCCTTATCTTGTTCTTTTGGACCAAAACCTGTTTTAAATTGTTTTTGCTTAGTTTTTAATCCATTATAAGTTACTAATGTAAATTGATACCTTCCTGCCGCGCCGGTAAAATCAGGATATACTCCTGTTCCGATTGGTTTTGCACCTGGATGTCCGGACATATCATTAAAAATTGCACCGCCTAATCTAACATTATATCTTTTGTTCCCACCTTCTGGAACAGAAATCATGTCTAATAATGCTCTTTGTTCTGGAGTACCCACTGTAGCCATACAATAAACGTCTTTACCTTTTGCAGTTTTAATTGTTTCAGTACCAACAATTTTTTCACTTAACGTTGCGCCTGAACTTTTAGCTTTAGTAACTGCTACTGGAGTTACATATAACCGCTCAAAAGTTTCCCACGTTCCAGTATTAGTTCCTAGTTTAGGAACCCAATACTTACTTGCAGCTTCAGGAGATACTGATAATTTACTTCTCATTTGTTCCCAAACTCTATCAATTTCTTTACATTTGTTAATGTCTTGACATTTTTGATCAAGTGGTTTAAAAAGTTGATTTACTTGAACTTGTCCACCGCTACCATCTGAAACTGGTGTGAAAAAATTACCATCAGACCCAGCTTGTTGTAAAGTAGATGAATATTCTTTTTTAGTTATAAAATGATAAACTCCCGTTGCCCAATTTTTTGCTAACTGAACACCATTATTACCATTTTGATCAAAATGTGCATTTCCTGGGCACTTTTGTGGTCCTACACATTCAAATGCTCCAGTAAATTTTCTTGAATCAATTAATTCACATTTTATATGTGTTTCTTCAATTGCTTTCTTTATACTATCATGTACCTCACTTAATACAACTTTTACTTTGTTCGGTCCATTTGGTGGTCCAACCCAATAACATTCATCTGCTCCTGATTCATGAATTTTTTCAACAATTTTTTTAACTTCATTATTGATAACTGAATCTGATGCAACTCCAGTTCCAAAGAAATTTGATCCTAAGGAAATTATAACCACGTTTGGTTTCTCTTTTAACAAATCCCCTATGTAAGGAGTCTTCTTTTTTGTTTTTTCAAAGTTTCCAAAATATCCTTTCCCTTCAGTTCTAGGATGACTCTTATAACTCGAAGGTATATCTTCCACATTTAACCACCAAGATGGTCTGGAACCTTCAACTGCATAAAAATCAATTGAACCACCTGCGGAATAAAAATAGTTTCTTAATGTTTTTCCATACATGCCCACTGAATGTGAGTCTCCAACCATCAAAATTTTCTTACCTTTAAACTCATTTTCTACAATTTTAACTTTTGTACCTTCAATCTTTAATAATTTTTTTACTGATTCTGGGATCTTATCTATGATTGCATCTTTAGCCTTTTTAAAAGTAGATTCCTCCTCTTTCCCATTAGCCCATTCTTTAGGTGCAGAGATATATTTTTGTGTTCCATCTGGCCTTTCAATATAAATTGCTCCATCCTTCACCCACTTTTTACCAAAAACTTTATGTTGAGAGAATTCAGTATCTTTCCAGATGGTCCATCCAGTTTTTTTGTTATCTTTTTCTTCTTCTTTCCCACCAGCTATTGGAGGAAGTTTAAGTGAGTTTGGAGGAAATTTACTTTTTTCTTCAACATACGTTTTTTTCTCACCTACAGAGGTATAAATTCTACCGTCTTTTTCCCACTTCATAATTTTATTAACTGGATCATAAGAGATTATCCACCCTTTTTCCTTAATAACAAAAAATTTACCTTGATAAATACTACTTATATAAGCACCCGAAGGAATATTTGGAGCATCTAAAGGTTTTTGTTTATTTATTACAGCAAACTCTGCTTCCGAGATTACAGGACCAACTGGCCACTCTAAATTATCTTTATTAATAAATTTTGTTCCATCAATATTTCGACGATAACGGTCCATAGAAGAATCCCACCAATACAAATCACCATCTTCATATAACATAATTTCCCAACCTTCAACAGTCCAATTCTTCCACTGAGGATCATTTTCTTCCTCATTATCTCCTCCATAATCTGCTTTACCAGTTATCTCAGGAATCAATGGAGCACCATATGGTCTATCACCAGAATTTGCTTTTTCAATTAATTTGTAATCTACTGCTTTATCATTATCTACAGAACTTATTGAACCACTAACTAACCCAACCATTAACAGTACTAACACAACAACTATCAACTTTTTCATTCTACTTTTACCACCATTGTCTTAGTTATCTTGTTTTCAAATAAAGGGTTTTCTACTATAACATCAATCTCATACCTTCCTGCTTCTAAACCAACTGTTGGAAAATAATCTGCAAACACAACAGTTTTAGGTTCTCCTGAATACTTTCCTTCTACCTGATACTTATTTTCTTCTGATTGTGCAAACAACACTTCACCGAAACTATCTCTTACTTCATAATTTCTTGTTAAAATTATAACTCCATTCTTTCCTTGACTTCTTACTGCCGTTCTGACATGAATCTCTTCACCCAAAGTAAACGTGTCCCTTTCATCTAAGCAATAAAAATCATCATCCACATAGTTACAGGTTGCCACGTCACTAAATTCTAACATACCTTCTCTATCTATTGGTAAGAATTCAGTGTTTAATATTGACTTCTCTGAATCTGGTTTTAAATCTAACACATCAAATCTCACTAACAACAAAACAAACGCACTTGTCAGTATTACCACTATTAAAAAGATTAAGAGTACAACCACACTTCCTTTTTTATTCATCATTTTAATCTTCCCATGCTATTGTTGTCCTTCCCATTGCATGATGTAATGGTGTTTTACTTGGCGTATTTGGATAACTTTTCCAAGGATTTAATTCTAAATCACCCAATTTCATAGGATAATAATATACATTATCAAAACTTTGTCGTTGTGAAAAATCAATGCCTGTCTTTCCTAAGGAATACTTTAGGAAACTCACCGCATTTGATGTTGGTGATACAGAATCACCATCTTCCACAATTCCTGGAGCTTTCACAAAAATATTATATTCAACATTGTGACCCTTAACGTATTTGTCCCAAACGATTTTAGTTGTTCCGTAATAATCTGCATCAGACAAAGTAATTTTATCTACTTCTATAGCACTTAATGCTCCTGAATGTGCTGCCCAATATAATGCTGCACCCCCTGCACTATGTCCCACATAAGTTACTTGATCATTTCCCAAATTAGTTTCCTTAGATCTCAAAATTTTCACTACATCTTTTTGCAGATCCTGTAAATCTAAATCTGCTGGATTTGTAAGCAAATAATTTTTCTGACGAGGTATTCCCCATCTTGCACTCACTTTATTTCCTGTTGACCAAGATAATTCAGGAAATACCAAAACCACATCTCTATTTGAATTCATCAATCTTTTCATTTGCGGTGCTAAACGTTCATCCATATCCCATTGATCAAATCCCTTTATTCCATGAAAATAATAAATTATTTCAAAATCATTCTGCAAATTTGTAGTTGAAGGTACAAATATTAAAGTATCCCTCCCCATATTTTCTCGGTAAAAATTATCTGTAGGTCCATTAGACTCTAGTTTTCCAACCCAAGTCCAACCTGCAATACCTTCTTTAGCTAATGCATTTTGCCATTTTGTACCTGTACTGATAGAATTTGGTCCTACAATTCCTGTAGCTGAACCAATACTCGCAGCACTTGCCGCACCAGCAGCATTTTGTATTGGCGGACAACATTGAGCTGTTAAACTCCCAGGACATCCTTTCCCAGTAACTCCAGTAGGAACATAAGATAAATATCCTAAACAATCAGTTCTTCCGTTTGGTTCTTTACATCCATATTGATTCCAATTAGCAGGTTGAGTAAATCCACTTTTCAAACCACTAGTAGCTCCACATAAAGTACTTCCACTACTAGCAGCACCTGAAGCAGCCGGAGCTGCAGCAGCACTAACCACAGTACAATGAGAGGCATACTTCGCACTATTAACACTCTGATCAACAAAACATAGGTAAGCTTTCATTTTCTGGAATTCAGTAATGGTATCAAATCCTTGGTAAGCCCCTTTATTTTCATCAACCCATTTACCTGCAAAGAATATGTCTAGCAAACTACTGATTCCATTTTTGTTTACTGAACTTCCTTCCATTACTAATGCAGCAATCCAATAATAAAGTGCAGTAGCTTCTGCATAGGTTCGTTGTTTTAATGCAACAACTTGTGCAGCTTTAATTTTAACTAAATCATAACTCCCGCTCATAAAATCTGAATGAATGTTAACTGCTGACGCAATTTCTTCTCTTTGTGATTGTAATAAAATTGTTTGTGTATGTGATGGTTTTCCTAAAGCATTTGATTTCATAAGTTGAGTTGCTGTTGCACAACTTCCACCAACTCCAGGTTCAAGTAAATCTATTTTCACCCGTAGAGTACCTTTCCCAACGTTTGACTGTTGTAACCCGGAAGATGAAACAGTACTGTAAGTACATTTTCCACTTGTTCCACTTGATGGGGTAGGGTTTCCTAAAACCTTTCTGAACCTAAATCCATCCACTAAAAAGATTGCATTGTTAACTTCATCTGTAGTTAAATCAGTACGAGTACCTAAAAGCAAAAATCCACTAGGACTACTATATTTCTCTGTAGTTGAACCTGGTAACACTGAAGCACCAGTAGGAACTTTAACTTGATAATTACTTCCAATTTTAGTATAACTAAACTCTAAAGTTTTTGGACTATATTGAGTTGTAGGATATGGTTCTAACAATTCCACTTCTCCTGAATTTGCACCACATCCAGGATCACTTGTGGAAAGTTTTGTTATTCTTCCAATTTGTCCACCTGTAATCATGTTTGGTGTAACTGTTCCAACTTTAATTTGTGGAGCCCAAGGTCCACTAATTCCATCTGGAGATTCAAACCTTCTTTCCTCGCCAGTGTTCAAGTTTGTTAACTTTCCACAAACTTTTCCACTTCCTAAAGAGATGTATGGTTTGATTACAATTTCTTTGTTTAACAATAAATTGTTTGGAGTTTGACAATCCACAAAACTTCCAGTATCTGAGCTTAAACATTGTACGAAAGGATGTTCTATGTAAGACTGTCCGCCTTGGAATAATGCACTTAGAGCTGGACAAGTGTACCTTCCTGATGTTGGGTGCACTTGGCATGAAAACCCTAAATCCTTTGTAGCCACGTTACTTATTGGCGCATAAATAACTCCACCTTTAGCAGTTCTAATTTTCTCATCAAAACAATTTGCTGGGTCTTCTCCCGATTCAACAAAAATTTCAATCTTAACATGATCGTATCTGTAATTCATACTTACTTTTAATGGGTTCAAAAACTTTACATCTTCTACGCTTAATCGTTCTATTCCACCAAATTTAGTTCCGCTACTAACTTGATAGGACCTCTCAGATGCGAAAACTGCATCCTGTGCAGGATCTGCTCTTAAACAATCACATCCAATTCCTCCACAACTTGCATCCACTCCAGGATTACCTAACATACTTGGTGTTACACATTCTAAAGTAGTTCTATACCCTCTGATTCTACATCCAGGGAAAATTGTTGCTGCAATATTGTAAGTAAACGTTGGTTTACCAATTATTGGATCAAACGATGTAAATTCTCTGTCTGCTCTTGCTACTAAAACTCTTGTAGCGAAAGATGTTTGATATGCTGAGTCTGTCAAAAAATCAAAATTTGTTGGGAAATCCATTCCTAGAGCTGCAAGACACATTGATTGTGCTAACCCTTGCGACCCAACTTTAAATTGGTTTGCTGCTTTTGCCCCATACCTATCTTTTAAATCTTCAACTGAACCTGCTAAAGATTCACTCACACCGGTTCTCAAAGAACTAAATAATGCAGTGGTTGTACTTTCTTCTTCATTCGCTTTAGGTTTATCATAAATTGTTAATGGTGAACACTCATTAACTAACGCTGAGATTCCTTTGTATGCTAACCCACAAACATTTCTGGTAAAGACAGCCTTACATGTTCCTGCATCAGCTAGTTCATTATTATTTGCCGCTATCAAACAGTTTCTTAATGCTATCAAAATATTTCTTACTGAAGTTAATTGATCATTTACTATTGGTACACATGCAGTTTGCCAAGCTCCCAAAATCTGAGTTTTTGGGTCAACTGTTGCAATTTTATTTTTACTATTGAATGTGTCACCTAAACTGTTAAACCCGAAAGCTCCAGTCCAATCTCTTCCACCATAATACCTGTATTCCGGATAATAAGTTCCTTTAGTTTTACCTGATTCCTTGTAAATTCTTGCTTGCCTGTAACTCCATTCTTCTTCTGAACTACCAACTTTCTTTACAGCTTCTCTTGAACCTGCTTTAACTTCAGTTTTAGCTGCACCAGCTGATTGACAATAGCATTGATATTTATCTCCCGTAGGAACATCAACAAAACAATCACTAGTGTAACCTGCTGGATATTTGAAATCACTAATAGTGGTTCCGCCATTTCCTTTCAAACTAATGGAATTACCATCTTTAACTTCTTTGTAACAAGACCCTTTAACCCCTACCTTCAATTTATTATCAACTAATTTAAACCCATCATTTGCTGCTTTAATTCCTAGACCTTGCAAACTACATACATTTGCACAAGTGTTAGAAACAGCGGTACACAACTCTCCAGAACCTTCTTGCTTTAAAGCAATTAAGTTAGGTTCAGTTGGTTTTGATGATTGTAATAATTGTAATCCGTTAGTTTCTAATTTTGTTGCATCGCTACATCTTGGATCGTTGGCTGGACATTTGTAATAATGTGTTTCTTGCCCTTTTAATCCATTTTCTCTCTTCCAACATTCTGAAGGACCAGGGTTTTTTGGATCCGAGTATAATTTTTGAAGTACAGGGTTTGCTTTCAAAACAGTATCACAATTTTCAACTTTAATTAATGAAATACAAGCTCCGTTAACTCCACATTGTGATTGTTCCCTGATGGTTGTTTTAATTACTGCTTCAGTTTTATCTTCAGTCCATCTTGCTGGAACAGCTCTACAAAAGAATCTGTCACATGTTGCCGCATACAACTTGTCAAAGAACGCTTCTTTACTCCATGCTGAAGCAGTATCTGGGCAAACGTCTTCTAACTTTTTGGTTTCATAATCTTTTGGTAATGCGGTCTTTGGGTTAGTATTTGTATTATTTTTCAAATCAGGATGATTTTTTATTGAATTGAAATTAGTAATAGTATCCTTCAAATAATAATCCCTCTGCAATTGCGGTGAAGGACAACCTTTCTTAACAGTCCCATCAGATTTCTTCTCATCCTTCTTAGTCTTTGATTCATAATAAGATCTGAAAACTCTATTTCCCCAAAGAACGGCCGATGTAAACCAACTACTGTAACAAGTAACTCCTGCTACAATAACTAAAGATTCAGTGATACCTTGCACAGTATCGATAGCGGTTAAAGTTGCATTTATTGCAATCACACTATTATCTACTAAGAAATCTGGAGCTAACTCTGAACTTCTCAAAGGCACATCAACAAAATATCCTAAATCTCTACATTCAACTTGTGTCTTGGAAGGTTCCCACTCGCCTGTTGGAGACCTTTCTTGGTAAGTTACCAAAATTTTGAGAGGCATTTTCAACATTCTTTTGCTAACAAAATCATCCCAAACTCCCGAGTCTCTATCAACAAACTCATCCGCCCGACGTAAAGGAGCAGTCAAGTAATACATAGTTTTTTCTTGAGGGTCTATTGCTCTTGCTTGCATTGATGATGGTAACAATTTACATCCTAACTCATACTCATCACTATCTGCGTTTGCTTTCGTGCAAGCTGGTTGGAATCTTACGTTACTTACCCTGTAACCTTTGATAATATTATTTGGGTTACTATAATCTCCAACACCATTTCCTCTGTAAGTTAAATTATAAACAACTTGTATTGACTCTCGACCATCTTCAATTAATTGTGGACTTAATTTGAAAGGTTGCGGAGGGAATTGTGCTGGACTGAACACATCAAAATCAAAATTTGATGAACTGCAACTGTTCACGTAAGCATTTTGTTTTGCATATCCAACTTTGCCAGTTTGATCTTCCGCTAATATATATACTGTGTAAGTTACTCTTTGCGCTGCGCTTAATGCATCTAACTTTGGTACTAAAACATCTTCCAACCCTGAAGGAACATTTTTTGGTGCTAAATCATCCAGCTGTGCGGTAGCATATCCTTTGAACAATACTTCTTCAAACTTAAAATTACCTTTAGCATCTGCATTTGTAGCTTTTAACGCTCTCTTAAAATTTAATTTAAATTCTTCAGCTCTTGGTTGAAAAACGTAAAGGTAAACTTTAGCTCCAGGTTCAGTTACACCAGTGATATCTGTCTTAGCTCTTGATTCTCCAAATGAACCATCAATTGATGTTACTCTTCCATCAAAATATTCATTACCTTTTGCTAACTCAAATTTAACTGTTGGAGCTTGCGTGTCTGAGTTTACTACTTTAATTTCTTCACGAACCCATCCAGCTTTATCTGTTGCTACAACTTTAATCTCATTCTTACCTTCCTTTAATACTACCTTCAAATCAAAGTTAGCTCCGGAAATTTTCTTAGAACTTTTATTATTTAAGAAAACTTCAATATCACTTTCTTCTGAAACTGTTCCAATTACTGATAAATCTTTCTCGCTAGCTAAATTTGGTAACGCTGATAAGGTAATGATTGGCTTCTTTGTATCTGAAACAACTTTTCCTTCAACTGTTTTAGAATTACCTGAAGAATCCGCCGCTATAACTTTAACTTCGTTTTCTTGATCTGCTAACAGTTCAATGTTAATAGCAAACTTAGCATTTTTAACTGTAGCTTTACCTGCAATTTGACCGTTAACAAATACTGTAACAACTGCCCCATCTTCTGATTCTCCTTGAATATCTAACTTATTACCTTTAACAATGGATAACAATTCTACTTTCAAAGAAGGTGCAACTGTATCTTTTTCTTTTGTTTTAAAACTATAAAACGCACCTTTATTATCATTTTCAACATTTCCACTTGCAACTTTATATTTATATTCTGTTTCTGCATCTAATCCTTTAACTATCAAACTATGATTTATCACTAAAGCCGAATCACCTTTTGAATCAAGTTGACTCATTTGTTTACCATAATACGCAAAACTGTCTGCAGGTTCATCTGTGTCCCAGGTTATTGTAGCGGTTGTATCTGTAGTCACAGCAGTTACCGCAGAAATTTCAAGTGCACTTACAACAGGCATGTTTACAAATAGTAATAACACTAATATTACTAACACCTGCTTTAAATTCATTTTAATTCTGGTCCTCCCACTGCTTTACTATTCTCAATTAAATTTCCTATGAATGAAAACTTTTCTAATTCTGAACCACTTTCTTTCCTAATAGTTGTAAACGTTAATTTTTCTAATGTTCTTAATTCATCCCACTTGATGGTCCAATTCTCTCTATAGCCTGAAAAGAAATCTCCATCTTCTAAAACCGTTATGTCTACATCATAAGTAAAATCTGCGCCAGCTAAAAGTTCTAAAGAATTAAACCCTTCAACTTGCACTGCACCTTTAGTGGTTACTATATCTGTTTCATGGAACGGCCTTCCAAGTTCATCTTTCTTTACTGATCTTAAATTAATTTTAACGATTGCATCTTCGCTTATTGGTTTAACACTACTTCCTTCAGCATCTCGATACAATATTTCAATTTTTTCTAAAGGAACTTTAAACAATGGGGTTAGTTTTAATTCAAATTCTGCCCCTGAATCTGTCACTACCTCAATCATCCCTTCTTTATACCCATCCTTGTTTGCCCTTAACAATCCGCCAACACAGTTAGGGAAATACCCTTCAATTCCTGCTTGGTACCCTTTTTTATTGAAATCAAAATCACTTTTTCCAATGTCACATTTATACTTTAAACAAGTAAATGTTACGTCTGCATCTTCTAAAGGTTCTTGATAATTAACTCCATCTTCTGAACTTTCTACAACTTCCGAAACTATAACGTTCATTGGAACGTTTGCTTTACCACAAAACTCTTCACTTGATACTGTTACAAATTGTGGTGCACCCCTTGCTGGAACAACATTTTCTCTGTTTGGAAAATTTCTTTGTAAGTGTACTGTGAACGGCATATTAAATATGTAACCTGTTTGATCATCACGAACCTGAACTAGTACTGGGTAAGTTACATCATAAGTAAACTTCCATAACTGCATACATATTTTTGATAACAAATCTCCTCCACTAGTTGTTCCACTTTTCATATACCTTCCATCGGTGGGAGTAACTTGAAATATGAATGGGAAAGAATTGTCAAATCTAAACGTTGTACTTATTTCTTGTTTCGCAAAATCATTACCTAGATCCCAAATGTAATGATTTTGGTAATATTCTAACCCTTCTGGAAAATCAACCATTTCTGTTCCTTTAACTTTCAGCTGTCCAATATTAACTCTAATCATATCTTTCAAGGTATCTTTAACTTCATCCACTTTCCAAGTTTTTTCTGTGCACCCAACTTCCATTCCTGATAATGGCAAGTTTGGATGTTCTAACGCTAACAAATCTTGAGTCAAATCTTCTAACTTTAAGGTAAACAATTCTCTTTCAACGATTGCTATAGCAGTATCGTAAACTTTTTTCAGAGCAATTGGTGATTCACTTGTATGTGTTAAGATTTCACTAACTAGCTCACCGGTTTTATCATTTATTTCTAATTCCCAGTCAACGTTGAACAAAACTTTACTTTCCACAATTTCTGTGTTTGCTACAATTTGACTCCTTTCTACAATGTCAAACTCTTCACTAAACGCACCACTTGCTAAAACACAATTTCTAAGGTGTTCTTCCATGTAAACATCTAACCCTTCCTTCATTTCTACCAAGGTTGGGATATCTTTTACGGTTCCGTAAGCCCAGTACGGTACCCAAGTCATTGGGGTTAGTTGTAAGCTTCTGTAATGATCATTTCTAAACTCAACTGGTACATCCACATATCCTGCTTGTAATCCTAACCTTGCTAATCCATCCTCACCTATTTGTTCTATACAAGAATCAATATACCTTGTAACTTTGTCTTTACCAATTGGGATCAATTCTCCTGGAAATATTTGTACAACTTCTTGTTGAACCAGTAACACTAATACTAAAGCCATTACTACAACAATTCCTAGAATGATAAATATTGTAACCTGTCCCTTGGAGGAATAATTCTTAAAAATAGTTCTATCTAAACTTGTACTATACCTCTTTTTAAGCATAGTAAAAGGATACTTTAGCTATTTATAAATATTATGTTGCCTCTCCGACTAAAAAACCGCAAAAAATAACACAAAAAATCACAACAAGAGTGCATTTAACCAGAATTAAATACGTATTATAAATGATTAAGAACAATTTATTAAGAATTACCCAATATACCTAACATCTCTTTCTTTAACATGCGCACCTGCTTCAGATGTTCCTGCTTCAGCTGCCCACTCTTTAGTTTTCTTTAACAATTCTTTCTCAATTTCTAGAATCTCTTTAGATAACCTTGTAATGTTTAAACCATAACTAAACTTTGTTTCAATTACTCGTAAAATCTCTTTAGCGCCTTTAATTCCCAGATACATTGGATGTCCGTAAGTTTCTCCGAGCAAAGCAACTCCTTTCACGTTCATTCTTTTACCTAGCCCTAAAAGAACTCCTGAAGCTCCAACTATTGGCCCAACCACTCCAAAAATATTTTTTTCAACATTCAGATCTTTTGCAGTATATTCTTTCAACAATTTGCTATTGTTAGCGGTCACATAAACTTTAGCTTCATGTGGGATTGATTGCAACCCAATTCCACCAGTGGTGATAATCTCACTACACCCATACTCTTTTACAATTTTTAAAACTTCTTCACAGAATCTGAAACAACTTTCTTCATCTATTGGTTGAATGTCACCGGTTAAAAACAACAAATCTCGTTTCTTACTTCTTGGTCCAAACTTTTTGTACCAAATTTCTAACTTTGGCATTTCAACCAAATTTTTTTGATTGACGAATACTGAATGTGGAAATTTGTGAGAAAAAAATGTATATAACTTTTCTGCTTTCAACTCTTCAATCATAAAATCTACCGCTATTTTACCTACGTTACCAATTCCTGGTAAACCTTCAATAAAAATTGCATTGTTAAGTTTTGGTAGAACTTTAATTTCTGTAGTTATTTGCCACATAACTATACCTATCCATCAAAGGTTTAAATAGTTTTGGGATTAAACTATTCCATAAACCTTGCATTATACTCTTTAAAGAAATTTGATAAAGTGCTTGCAATTCGTGCTTGAACTTTTGGATCCTTAGTTACGTCTGTAACTCCACCATGTGTTACTTTATTTTTTCCATCTGCAGCAATCATATTTGTAACTAAACTCATTGCAACCACATCTAATCCCCTATTTCTTGCAACAGCCACTTCAGGTATTGTTGACATTCCAGCTAAATCTATACCCATCATCCTTAAAATTCTTGCTTCAGCAGGCGTTTCATATGTCCTTCCGGTTTTAGCAGAATAAACACCTTCCGCTAACCCGCCACCTGCTTTAATTAGCATATCTCTCAATTCTCTGTTATAAGCATTATCCATTGGTGGAAAAGTATGTTTATCAAAATCTAAAACATCTCCCACTATAGGATCTGGCATAAATAATCCATTATGATCATTAATCGCAACTAAATCTCCCACGCTATAGTTAGAGTTTAATCCACCTGCAGCATTTGTTGGAAAATAAATTTTAGATCCTAACTCTGCAGCTAAGTGAACTGGAAAAGCAATATTTCTCAAACCTTCTAAAGTTGGATTTTCTTGATAATGAACTCTTCCTTGAAAACCAATTATTGGAACTCCTTCTATTTCTCCGATGTATAAATTACCTTCATGTCCTGGCATGGATGTTGTTGGAAAATTAGGGATTTGAGTGTAAAGAAACTTAGTAGAATTTTCAATTTGATCAACAACCAGTCCTAATCCAGAACCCAAGACTAAAGCTACTTCAGGTTTACCATCCAAAAAAGGTCTTAACGCTTCAGCAGCTTCCCTTACTCGATCTTCATACTTCATATTTATTCCAACTCAATCCTTTTTATAAAGATTTAGGAATAAAAATTCAATTCAACCTTCCAGGTCCAAACGGATGCAATTTAGAAACAAAGTTACATTCTTTACAATTTGCACACCTAGTTCCTACTTCAAACTTCCCTTCATCAGTTACCTGACACCCACATTTTAACTCAACCATATTTTCAACCTCACTTTTGACTAACAAAATGGCTTTCCGCTAAATAGAACCGCCATGGTAACTCCACATCATCTTTAATTCCAACCCTAGTTGTTTGAACTATCTTTGGCAACATGTATTCATCATCATAAACTTTAACTCCATCACCTAAAAGTTGCCCATTCAAATCCATCCCAACATTAAATGCTTGACACAATTTTCCAGGACCGTTACATAAGTTATGTGTAAAATCTGATTTTCTATGAATTTTCATAACTGTAAGATTTGTTAATGGTTCAATTGCTCTGATAAGTACAGCTCCAGCATTTTCTGAATCTGTAGTAATATTCAAACAATGGTGCATCCCATAGGTCATATACACGTAAACATGCCCATAAGTGTCAAACATTAAAGAACTTCTATCCGTGCGAACAAAAGCATGTGAAGCTTTATCACTACAATATGCTTCCGTTTCTACTACTCTTCCCTGCATTCCATTGATTTCAATAATTTTTCCTAGCAGATCTCTAGCTAGAATTACTGCATTTCTTCCAAAAAACTCTTTAGACAATTGTTTCATAAAAATATAAAAATAAAAGAACTATAAATAAATTACCAACTCACAACATAACTATCACGAGCATCAGGGAATAAATCCACTGAATTGTCAATAACCATCGAACCTCTGTATACCGTATCAACTGGTCTTCCAAAATCAGTAATGGCGGGAAATGAGCCTTGCCGATCAATTCTCAAAGGCAATCTATAATCTGGTTGTTGCTGATCTATTTCATGCAAAGGCACTTGTTCATGAAGTGGCCTTTCTGATTCCCCAACTATATTGTGTATTCCCATATCAAAAGGTAATGAAACCAAATATAAAAAGATTACCCTAAAATTCCCATAATCAAACCTACAAGATACCCTATAGCTCCAGCTGCAACTCCGATAATCACAATTTCTAAACCGGACTTAAACCATTGTCTTTTGGTATAATATGATTTTGCCCAACCAATAAAAAATAACATGCTAATTGTAAGCCCAGCTGCCACTAGCAAAACGTTAACAGATTTCTCTATAAAAAAAGGAAATATTGGAAATAATGAACCAAACAAAAACGAAAAAAACATTGTCGTAGAATTTTTTAAAGGATTGTCAAATTTATCTTTAGTTATCCCTACCTTTCTTTGTACAACATAATTACAAACAAATTCAGGGTGCCGTTTCTGACCATTTTTTGCAAATAAGCCGTCTATCCCTTTTTTATCAATCCCTTCTTTTCGGAGAATCTTTTTCATTTCTGCCATACATTTTCGCGGATTTTTTTCTAACTCTTCTTTCGTGGATTCAATTTCATGTTCATAAACTTCCCTTTGTGATTTTGCGCTAAGGTATGAACCTGCTGACATGCTAAAAGCCCCCGCAAACATACTAGCTAATCCTGCAAGAAGTATAGCATACTGATTACCACCACCAACATATACACCTAAAACAAGACCAAAATTAGATACTAATCCATCTTCCATTCCAAAAACAAAATCCCGAATCAATCCTTTTCCTCTCATGATAAAACCACCCTACACTCGCCACTAACACAAGCAATGGAACCTTGTCCACAATCTAAAGTACCAGGTTGACACTCTTCAGTACAAAAAGTACCACCGCATGAAGGAGCATAATCACTTGCCACAACAGAACTTGCATGGCAACATTCTGCTTTAACACAATCTGTATCCACTTGGCATTGTTTCTCTAAAGGGACAGTTGTACAAGCTACTAAGAATAAACATAACAATATTAACACTTTCCTCATGGTAGAAAGAAACTTTAATCCTTTAAAAAATCTTCTTTATAGGCTAACTTATCACTAATCTCTCCACGAAGATTTTTTCCAAGCAATTCTTTAGTTTCATCAACAGAATAATTTCCAAGTAACCAAGCCAATTTAACATATGCTGTTTCTGGTAACATATCATGACAAAAGACACATCCAATCTCTGCTAATCTTCGTAAATTTGTATACACAGTTTCATTTACTGTTCCAAAAAGACATTGTGAGGTTATCCCAACTACTCCACCTTCAGAAATAAATTTCTTAAGAGTTTCATAATTTTTTTCATTTTCACCTAAATTAGTTGGAGCATGTCCTAACCCGGTTCCTTCAATGATAAACCCTTTATATGTTGAAACAAAAAACTCAAATAAGGAAGAATCCATGTTTGGATATGTTTTAAGTAACCCAACTTTAGGTTCTAATTCCTTTTTATACAAAACTTTTTTACCCTTGACAAACTCTGTTTTAACAACCACTCTTCTGGGATTATACTCAACTGTTGCAATTAATTCTCCATTAACTACTTTAAACGCATCCCTTCTACTGGTATGCATTTTTCTAGTCTTTGTTGCTGGAAAAATCCCACAAACACCATCGTTACTTGTGGTATGCATACAGATAGCTACACTGGTAAAACCACTTTGTACAATAAATTCAGCTGCACAAACCAGATTTTGTGATGCGTCAGTACTTCCTCTATCTGAACTTCGTTGTGAGCCAACTAATATAACTGGAATGGGAAGCTCTTCAAACATAAATGCTAAGGCTGCTGCAGTGTATCCTAATGTATCTGTCCCATGCCCTATGATTATTCCATCAAATTTTGTAGAAAATTCTTCAATTGCATCTGCAATTTTTCTATAATCTGTAAACATCATATCTTCTGACATCATGTTTGCTACTAGATGTGTTTCAATGTTTGCAATATTCCCTAATTCTGGGAACATGGATAATAAATCTGAAGCTGTAAACTTTGCTGTAACTCCTCCAGTTTTATAATCAACTTTGGAAGCAATTGTCCCACCGGTGTGTAAAATTAAAATATTTTTCAACCCTTCCTTTTTCTCAACTTTTGTAACTTTAACAATTTCTTTAGAATTTTCTTTAATAACAGCAATCTCTTTAATTTCTTTTTTTGAAAAACCTACATTATATCCATTGTCTAATTTTACAACTACTACATCTTTTTTAGGGCTAGGAATTAAAAAACCTTCAACTTCTTCTTTGGATGTTACAATCTTAACTTTATCACCAGCTTCTGCCATAAGAGTTGAAACTATTCCCAATTTATATATATTACTATCTTCCTAAAACTTTATAAATCATCTAATTCCAAAACATGATATTAATTTGAGGTAAAAAAAATGACAGAAAATAATCAAAATTACAAAATTAAAGACATCTCCCTAGCAGAATGGGGTAGAAAAGAAATAATTATAGCAGAAAAAGAAATGCCAGGGTTAATGGCTTTAAGAGAAAAGTATTCTGAATCTAAACCATTGCAAGGAGCTAAAATTATGGGTTCTTTACATATGACTATTCAAACGGCAGTTTTAATTGAAACCCTTACTGCTTTAGGTGCAGACGTAAGATGGTGCAGTTGTAACATTTTCTCAACGCAAGACCATGCTGCTGCCGCTATTGCAAAATCAGGAGTCCCAGTTTTCGCTTGGAAAGGTGAAACTTTAGTAGAATACTGGTGGTGCACTAAGAAAGCTCTTACTTGGGCAGACGGATCTGGACCAGACATCATTGTAGACGATGGTGGGGATTCAACTATGATGATTCACAAGGGTATTGACTGTCTCTTATACACATCTGACGCTGCCGACGAG
>FLOH01000724.1_pt1 | contig 61899 bp, 44 predicted proteins | sample 756751 | NCBI WGS metagenome assembly FLOH01 (sample SAMEA4026879, study PRJEB14308) | marine metagenome | biome: coastal water; material: water | depth 74 m
CGCGCCGCGGGACCTCGCCGGGTCCCTGGCCTGGTGGTCATTCTCGAGGTAGGGGGCGTCGGAGGACCGGTCCATGAGCTCCTCGCGGGCGTAGCCTTCGTACGAGTCCCTGGGGTCGTGGTACAGCCCGTCGTCGTCCTCGAACTCGCCGACGTCGGTCACCTCGAGCTTGCGGGCGATCTCGTCGTAGTCGACGCCTCCGTATTGAAGGCCTTCTCTGCTCTTGGTATCAGTCCAAGACATCGATCTCGTCTATACTAATGAAATTATTGTGCTCAAAAAGATATTCGGCGCCGTTCAGTTGGGCGGGGGGAACACGATCTTGGCGAGATTATTGGCCCCGGCGTTCTGGCTGGGAGGATGGCCTCTTCCCCCGCTCACCTCGCCGATTGGCGCGACGCCTGGGACTCTCGTTGCCGGCTGCTCACCGTTTGGACTGAAATCTGGATCCGGGACGACCTGGAACACGTCCGAGCCCTGCTGGCTGTAGATCTGGTTGTAGAATTTCCTGTTCCGGTCGCCAGATATCTCGCTCTCCAGCCGGTTGCGCAGCGCGTAGTAGTGCAGGGACAGCATGGCCAGAACGCCAGCGCCCAGGTACACCAGCGTTTTCACGACCCGCGCGGTTGAGCTGTTCGACTTCCCGGAGAGGAACACGAACATCAAGACTATGGTGACGATCGACACGATGATCAGCGTCATGAGGAACACGTTCGAGGCCACGGAATATATGACCGACGAACTGCACAGCCAGTCGGCTGTGTTGTTGAGCACCTCACCTGTCGCCCACGGCATCGCTTCTATATATGTTCCGGATTAAAAAATCACATAAAGAAGTTACTGGATGTATTTGCTGATGTCGTCGTCGGATGAGACCTCGTCGGAATCGTCATCGAAATTTCCATCTTCGCCGGCTTCTTCGGGTTCGCCGGCTTCTTCGGGTTCGCCGGCTTCTTCGGGTTCGCCGACGTCGTCGTTTTCGTCGAAATTTTCATCCTCGCTGACGACTTCGGAATCGATCTGGTCGGCTTGGGCCATGACTGCCGTGTTAACGTCCTCCAGATATTTCTCGAGGTCGTCGTCGCCTTGATTTCCGATGAATCGATTCGAATTCCCTCGGAAATCGTCGGAAACTCGAATCGGGTGTGCTTCGTCGGCTTCAGCTGGGACTGCGGCCGGCTCCTCAACTGCTGGCCGAATCGCCGGCCGCAGCCGTGGCTGTCTCGGCTGGGACTTCGCTCGGGTCAGTGCATTGACCAGCTGGACGAACTTCTGCTCCCTGTGGCTCATGTCTTCCAGCCTCGCGTGCATCTCAGAGATCTGCTTCGCCTGGGCGCGAGCGGTCGCTTCGATCGTGGCCTTCTGCATGGCCATCTCCCGGAGCGCCCTCTTGAGGTCGTCGACGGCTTTCATTGGGACGTTGCGCACGCCGGCGGCCGCCTTCTGGAGGAACCTCGTGACCATCTCGTCGGAGATGGACATGAGGAACATTACGGTGTAACCCTGGAGGGTCTCGATGGTCTTCTCGTGGTTCTCGGCGTGGTTGTCGACGATCTCGCGGATCAAGTCGACCTCGAGGACGGTCGACGAGAGCATCGAGATGAAGTCGCAGACGATCTTGTGCATGAGCGAGTCTTTGTCGGCGTGCTTCATCATGCCGAAATACTCGCCCGGCACGAACAGTTGAACGATGTGGTCGACAAAGTCCATGTAGCCGATCGCGCTGTACATCGTCATGTTCTTGAAGTACGCGTGGAGCCGGTTAACGGCCTCCTGGTAGCACGTCTGGTCGCTCTTGACGGTCATGCTGTACGCCACTATCTGGCGCTTGTACTCCTCGCGCACATTCTCCGGGCGCGAGACCTTGGCCGACAGGTACACATGGTTGAACACGATGTCCACGAAGTGGGACCCGACGATGTTGAACGTGGACTTCCTCAGCGAGTCGTCAGTAGCCGCCATATCTCACTTGGATATTCTGTCCCTAAAATGGGTGCTCTTGCTTCCTCGGGACGGGCTGAAGAACTTGTAATAGGGGTTCTCCTGGTCGAGCGCCGAGCTGTCTGACGTTATCGCGTTGCAGAGGGCTATCAACCGGCGCGAGCCGAACATGACTGGGACGTGGGTCGGGGCGATCATGTAGAAGAACTCCCTTTGCTTTCGGATGTACACGAGCACTCTGTTTTTCACGCTGTACACCGACGTGATGATGTTGGTGATGTTCTTCTGGACCGCCTTCGAGTAGTTGTTCGAAGACCTGGTGAAATTGGCCGTGGCCACGGTCGGGTCCGTGAAGATTGAGATCGTAGTGTTCTTCCGGAAGTTCGTCGTGAGGTCGGTGTCGTCCTGGCAGGAGATCACGACGGTGATGTTCTCGTGCCTGCTCTGGTAGAACAGCTTCCGGAAGATGTCGCTCTTCATGTGCTCTTTGAGCTCGGAGCCGCAGTCGTCGAGCATCAAGAGCAGGTGAGGGTTGAACTCGAAATGAAGGAGCGTGAAGTACTCGTCGTCGGTCAGCATGTTGTTGATGCGCTCGAAAAGACCTGTCGCTATTATTTCTTTCAGCGCGATCCTGTATATCTTGATGAGGATGTTCTTCCGGTCCTCGCGGATCTTGATCATGTCGTTGTGGAGTTTGCCGCTCTCCCCGGGCTTGTTGTCGTACTTGCGCTGCACTTTGAATACGATCTTCTCGTACATGCTGTCGATGGACTCTAAGATCGCGTTGACACGGGCCGACGGCTGGTGCTGGTAGAGCCGCCGCAGCACCCCCACGTTGTTGATCTTGTTGTAGATGCTGGCCTTGATCTCCTGGCGCTTCCATATCTGGTTGAGCAGGACGAGCGGGTCCTGCCTGGGCGCCCTCCTCGAGCGTCCCGCGCCCCCCGGGACGTCCATGACGACGGCCGGGCTCGACGTGATCGAGTAGTGGATGAGCGCCTCCGGGACGATGCCTTCGTACGTCCGGTTGGCCACGTGGGTCGGACAGATGACGACGACCTCGTCGATCGTTCCCGACAACAAGTTCATTATGTGTTTGATGACGTGGGTCTTCCCGGTGTCTGTACTCCCGTAGAGCACGGTGGACCGGTTCAGAAGCATCGGGACTGTCATGCTGAGCTCGTGCACTGGCATTCCTCCTTCGACAGGGATCGACGTTTTTTTCGACATCGTGTGCCGTTCGTTCCACTATCTACTCATGGCGAAAAAATTTAAATGGATATCACTTCGCGACGGTTCAGGCGTTGGCGTCTCGCGATTCGCGCTCGGCCTTCTCACGAACAGCTTCTGAAATCAGCGCGAGCCGCTCGCGCTCCACCCGGCGTTCTTCCTCGAGCTGCTCGAGGGCGAAGGGGGCGAGCTGGGGAGGCTCGTCCTTTTCGCTTCGGGAATCATCGCTTGTCCGGCCCTTGCCCTTGCCGTCTGAGGACATGTGGACAGGAGCCTCGGCCTCGGTGTACAGCTTGGTCTTGGTGAAATCGCCTGTCCTGGAGTCGTGCGAGAAGATGTCCACCTGGATCGCGTCGGCTGGGACCTTGATCATCTCGAGGGCCTTCTCGTGGTCCTTGCGGAGACGCTTCAGCTCGACGTCGTCGGCTCGTTGGAGCGAGCCGTTCTTGAGCAGCTTCTTCTCGAGGACGCCGATCCTCTCCTCGATGTCGGCCATGTACTCGATCTCCTTGGCGAGCGAGACGTTGCCCTTCGCCCGCTCGAGGTATTGCTTCTGCTTGGTCCCGATGGCTGCCTTGACACCTAGCTTCGAGATCTGATCCGCCATCTCCTTCTTGTACTCGTTGAGCTTGGGGTCGTCGGCTCCGTCCTCCCGGATGTTCTTGGCCTTCTTCTTGTAGACGTTCTTGAGCATCATGTCTTTTCCGAGCTTCCTGTCCAGCTCGACGCGGTCGAGGATGCGCTTGACGGCCGTCGTCTCGCGGTTGAAGAAGCTGACGCCGTCCCGGTTGGGCTTGAACGGGGCGGTCAAATGCCACTTGCCGAACTCGATCTTCTGGACGTCTGTGATGACCGTGTCTTGGATTCGGTCGCAGAGCTCGTCGAACCACTTGTCGCAGTCGCCTTGAGATCCCTTGAAATAATCGTAGACCACGATTCCGTCCTCGATCCCTGCCTTCTCCGGGTAGAGGCTCTCGGAAGCCGTCCGCAGCTCCTCGTAGTTGACTGTGGTGTAGTACTCCCATCGGTTGAAGGTGTCCTGGGGAGGGATCTTCTCGAGCACCTTGCGGATCTCGCTCTCCTCCCTGAGTGGGAAGACGACCGGGGCGAACCGCTCGCGGTCTTTGAGGATGACGGAGATGGCGTCGGCGAGTTCTGGCTCGCGCATGAGGTGGCAGGCCGTGTTGTACGCCCTCTGGGACGACAAGATCGTCCGCACCGCCACCTTCTCGGCTTCGGACTGGATGTAGGGATCGACCTCTGGCCTTTTGCTCACCAGCACCTCGATCGGGAGACGGAGGGGGTCGGCGGCGTCGTAGATCGCGAGGTGGTCGCCCTTCATCTGCGTGCGGATGGCTTCCTTCACCTCGTCGAAATTGTACGCGGACTTCACGTGCTCGTCGGGATTGAATTCGAACCAGTTGTTGATGAAGTTTTTGAATATGGACTTGACGAGCTTCTCGGGGACTTCGAACTGGTTGACCGGGATGCGGCCGCGGTTGACCTTGTCGTCTTTGACCTTGGGTGCCACCTTCGGGAAGGCGATCGCCTCGTCGGCGACCTCGTCGAAGTGCGCGTCGGCCTCCTGGCCCATGAAGAAGGCGTTCCGGATGAACGTGTAGCGCATCGCCCAAGAGAGGGCGAGGTTCTCCTGGTACTCTTCGTCGGACTTCCTGAGCTCCTCCTTCCGCTGGCGCGATTCCATCGGGTTCACCAGCTCCTCCTCGGAGTAGAGTTCCTTCTCGATGACGACGCGCTTGAGGGCCTCGTTCTTGTCGCACGACTCCTTGGCCAGCTTGGCCACGCGCAGGAGCTCTTCGGCTCGCTGGACCATCGTGTCGGGGTCGAGGATGTCCCTGGACGACTTCAGAACGTTGCTTTCATCGCCCCCGCGCTTGTTTTTCGAGGTCCAGCGGCGGTCGGCCGGGTCGATGGTGACTTCGTCGAGGAGCCGATAGACGAAGCCGACGAGACTCGTCATGATGAAGCGCCGCATGTAGGTCTCGCGTATGTAGGACTGCGAGATGGCCACGGCCCGCACCTGCTCGCTGTCTCCCGACGTCTCGAACGCCGTCCCGTAGGGGTTGAGCCGCTTCTGGAGCTCGAGCAACGTTTCGTTGTCGATGTCGGCTTTGTTCAGGACCTTCTCAGGGTCTTGGAGGATGTCTTTGACAAGTTGGTCAAAATCTACGTCTTTTTTCGACATGCTGATCTGTTCACCCGCTCGTTCTCTTGTTGTAGATATCTACCAAGAAGTTAAGACTCTAAATAAGCGAACGACTGGCGGACATGGAACCGTTGAACAAGGAAACACACGATAAGTTCGACACAGTTGGTGCGATAATCGATTTAGTCTGTTCTGGCGATCGCATCGACCATTTAGATCGATTTCCTCCGGTGGCTGATCGGCTCTCGGATATCAGTCGGACGCTCCGAGTTCAGCTTTACGACATCCAGGCCCGCTACGCGCTGAGCACATCGTCGACCCTGCTTGACGGACTGTCCCACAGGGGCAAAACGTCGTGCGGCGAGACCATCATCGGGGCGTACCACCGGCAGATTTCGATCCTCGACATCGACTTCCACCTGGGCGGACTCGTGGCCACAGCCACGGAAGGCTGGGCGCCGCCTGACCCGGCGGCCGGCAAACGCATGGTCAGCCTGAAGCGGTCCTTCGAGCACCTGATCAGGAACGGACGGCTTTCCAAACTGGAGTCGGAGATCTACAACAGGTGCTCGTCCTGTCAGGTCGTCATGTGCGTCGACACCAACCGGTCCGAGCTCAGGTGCCCCCTTTGCAACCGCGTGAAGTTGCTCATGGGCACAGTGTTCGACGACTGCCAGCTGTACAACCAGGAAGGTCAGAAGGCGAAGTCCGGCAGGTTCCGGCCGAACATCCACTGCGACATGTGGGTCATCCACATCCAGGCCAAGGAGCCCGAGGAAGAGCTGGAGGACAAGGACGACTCCGGCGACGTCTGCGGAGTCAACACGCTGGCTTCCATTAAGCGCATCATCGCCCGCGACAACAAGATCCTCATGCTGATGACGGTCGACGACTTCCGGGCGATCCTCAAGGAGCTCGGCAGGACAGAGCTCTACCGGAACGTCCCGCTCATCATGAAGAAACTGAGCGGGATGGCGCCGCCTCCGCTGGACGACGTCGTTGTTCAGAAGACGATGAATATTTTCAGCAAGATTGTGGAACTCGGCGGAGGGGAGGTCCGGAAAGGTAGACAGAACCACGACTACTACCCCTTCTACCTGTTCAAGATACTCGACTTCATCCTGCCGGAGAACGACAGGCAGCGGCGCATACTGTACTACATCTACCTGCAGGGAGAAGACACGGTGGCCCGCGACGACATCGAATGGCGCGGGATCTGCGACCGGATCAGCATAAAATACAAGCCGACCGACCGGACCGTCGCGACGAAGTACTGTCCAGCCAACTTCATGCCTTGATGCCGAACAAAAAATGTTTTTGCGTGTGTTGTGCGGCAGATGCCATTCGTTCGGGACTGACAGATTAGGTGGCGTAGCGGAGGACGGCCGACCCATCCGAGATGATCAGGAAGTTGATGCACATCGCCACTGCATAGAAGGTGGCGGGAAACGCCGACGTGACGTACGAGGTCTCCCACTTGACGAAGAACTCGCGCGCCCTGGAGACATTGACGTGACCGCTCGGCTGATATGATTTCGGGTACAGGCAGAAGTTGACCATGAGAGCTCCCGGATCCTTAGGGGTAACGATCGCAGGCCCGCCGAAGTGGAACGGCAGGTAGGCGTTGAAGAACCTGTCCTCGAACGTGTCGTACAACTTGATTCCGTGAGCGGTGACCGTGATCGTATTGATCGTGGGCATCTCCATCGTGTACATGTCGGGAATGATCTGACCGTATGAACATGTGAGGTAGGACGCACCAGATGTGAAGAGATCTGGCCACAAAAGTGTGCCTGCTCCAGACGCAGTAATTTTCATTAACGGGATCTCAAGCTTAGAGCCATTGTTATACGACCCGTTCACTGTCTTAGTCATCCTGTGCCAGTCTCTCCATTGTTCGTTGTTGTCTGAGTCGACATTGTACTGCGGGCGAAGTCCCAAGAACAAATATTCGACGGGCCATTTGAGTTGAGACAACTGATGTTCATCACTCGTGGACTGGCTTGTCTGGATTGTATGTCGTCGGAATACACGGATGAGCGTGAAACCGATACGCTTGATGTAGATGTCGTGGATCTCGGGGTTTACGAAAATATTGTTGATGTACAGCTCAAGACGATAAATCGTCAGATTGGGCATCGTAGCTCCTCCATCGATAGGAGTAAACGAATTGTTCCATGTTCCAGTTGTCGTTGTTGCACCTCCTGATACTCCGACAGGGACTATTATGTTTGTCGTCTTGAGATACAGATTGACGAATGGGAAGACGAGATCAGTCACAGCACACAATCGGAAAGTCAAGAAACGCTGGCCGAAAGGAATCGAAGCCGACGGGATCGAAAGTCCGACATCGTCGTTGAACCAGAAACGGAGCTTGTTCCAGATCTCGAGTTGAGGTTGGGTAGCCTTGGGCGTCTGGGGTCCGTCAACGACGTTGAGCTTGTAACGGAACGTGTCCGAGACCGGAACGACACCGCCGGCTGCGGTCGTTGCTGCGCCTTCGGCGTCGGAGATCGTCGCCGCGTGAGGAGCAGACCAGCCGTCGAGAACGTTCTCCTGTCCGACAAGCCGATTGTATCCGTACTCTTTCTCAGGAGGAATCGTGAACTTCTGTATGAACGCCTGAGTGATGTCGTCGTACTCATCAAGTGGATTTCCATTGACTTGGAAAGCCACGTTCGTGAACAGACGATTACCCGGATACTCGCAATAACGACACAAAGGATAGTAAGAAGCTCCAGTAGCTATAGCAGTTCCGAACGCATTAACTGTCGAATACATGCTACCAGATGCCGACGCGGTGATAAGTCCAGACCCTGTAATGGTGTTAACCGGAAGGCCGGTTGCGGCTCCATGGGCTGGGACTGTCAGAGCCGTCGAGATCGTGTAGGAGTCGAGGATGACGTGGATGACCATGTCGTGGAAGAAGTCTCCGAACTGCGGGATGCTGAAGGTGACTGTCTGGCCGCCGTTGGCACCGATGGTCGTGGTCGAGCCCGACTGAGGCTGGACCTTGTTGTACTCGTAAGCGATTGCCACGAATGGCTTGAAGGACTTGTTCACGAACAAGGCGTGGGTTCTCTCGATGTCGTAGAGAGTCGGCGTGAGGTCGTCCTTCTTGGCCGCGTCACGCATGCACATCGTTTCCTTGATGCGCTGGTTGATGAGCGCCGTGGCCATTAGGATGCGGTCGGCTTTGCCGTCGTTGGCAATGAGAGTGAAAGCTCCACCTGCTGACATGGTTCAGAACAAAAACAAGCAAAGATATATAAGGCCGGAGATTTCGATGATGGTTGAAAAATAATTATCAGCGCGGACAACAAATTGCGCATCCTGCGAGCACGCGTTTAGTGTTCCCCTTTAGACAATCAACGGTGAAAAAATAAAGTCAATGGCTGTCCATCCTCAGAAATTAGGATACAACATCGTCCGCGGTGAGATGCTCAACCGCATGCTCTCCGACGAGATCCGGCGCGTCGACGACGCCCTCCTCCGGTCCGAGAGGCTCCCGGGGAAGAACACGATCGAGCACGAGCTGCAGGTCTCTTTCGGCGTGCTGAACATCCCCGACGCCGACATCCAGAGAGTCATCTACAGCGGGGTGATCGAGAGCCTCGTCGGCCGCGGCTTCGACGTCAAGATCAAGCTCGGCCAGGAGATGGCCGACGGAGACATGCGCGAAAAAAACGTGCTCTTCATCTCTTGGATCGCCCCGATGGTGCTCGACGATGAGCGGACCAAGATGAACGACATCATCAAAGCCCACCGCACGGCATGAACATTGAGACAGAATCCGCTTATTTTTTTCGCGGGATTTGAAATCGGCCCAGGAACAACGCCTTTTATCTTCCATCGAGAACCACCGGACGAGCGATGATACTCATCGACGACAGCGCGATGCCGATCCTGACTGCCTCCAGTATGAGGAGCATGAGCATCATCACAGCAATGATGATTTCGATTCTGATGCCGTGGGTCGCATGCTGGCACGGCGCCCGGTCTACCTGGAGGAGCGGATGGCCCGAGAACTGCTCTCTGGAGTACATGCCATCGCGCACGCCTGCGCCGCCTTGCGGATAGCTCTGTCCGGCCTGAGTCGTTCTCGGGTGCGGGAGTTCCGAGGCTATCTTGCACGGAAACTGCTGGGGCGTCGTTTGAATCCCTCCGGAGGAATTCACGCTCCGGGGGTCGTTCGCTAACAGGATGCCGAAATCGTCGTCCACCGGGGGCCGGTAGAAGTCCGTCGAGTAGTCCCGGCCGTCTCTGTAATCGCTGCCCATTCTCCTCGTATACTATTGTGAAATAATCGTGGTCAAATTTTTTTGACATCGTCGATATCCTGGTTCTCCCGCGAAGCCTTCGACCTGATCTTCTGCAGGTCCTCGCTGGTGTTGAACGCCGGGTCGTCCTTGAGGCCTATGTTCTTCTTCTTCCGGTTTCTGGTCGGGTAGAGGAAGAAGCCGGGGAGGAGGTCCAGGAGGATCCGGGTCCCGGGGCCGATGTTGTACTTCTGGATGGTTTGGCCGACGATCTGCGAGGTCTCGCCGCGCATCCTGTACATCTTCATCGCCACCGAGGTGTGGTAGTCGGTGTAGTCGACGGCGCCGACGATCGGGAACTTGCGCTTGCCGTCGAAGACCCGCTCGATCACGTTCTCGGCGAAGCCGATCATCAGCTCCTCGGCGATCGTGGCGTACCGGTCGCGGTCGTTCTTGAGCTGAAGGATGTAGAGGACCGAGTCGATCTCTTCTATCGAAGAGTCGGCTGGTGGGATCTTGATCGAGGAACAGTCGATGTTGGCCTCCTTGAGGGTGGTCATTATCTGGATGATCTGCTCGATCTTACCGGTCTTGGTGTCGAGCATCTTCTGGCGCTCGAGGGCGCTGTACGACGTGCGCGCCTCTTTCGAGAACTCGTTCATGACCGAGTCGATGTGCTGACGCCTGTCGAAGTCGGGGTCGGGCTCGCCGTCCATCCGCTCCTGGTACGCCGGGCGCCGGATGCTGTGGTTGCCCTCGAACGGGTAGACCTTCATCGCGTTCTGGGCGGTCCTCTCGATGGAGCCGGGCTCGGCCCCGGCCTGCTCCTCCATGCTCCTGAGTATGCGGGTCCTCTTCTGGTCCTCGTGTCTCGGCCGGTCCTCGTGTCTCGGCCGGTCCTCGTGTCTCGGCCAGTCCTCGGCGCCTGGGAAAGGCGCCGGCGACTGGGAGCTTGGCCGCTCCCTCTTGTACGGCGCCTGCCGATTTCCGGGAGTCTCGCTCGCCCGGGACGAAACGCGTGATGTCTTGGACGTGTGCGACATCGTTTCGAATTTCTCGAAGTCGTCCCCGTCGTCCAGAGCGGCCACCTCGGCCTGGTTGTCTTCGACTTGCGCCGTCACGGTCTCGTCCATGCTCAGGAGGTCGACGTCGAGTTTGAGGTCGAGTTCTTTCACCAGGTCTTCGATGGTCGAGGTCGCCGGATCAGATTTCTTCTGTCTCTGCTTCCGTTCGTGAACCGAACCGCGGCGCTCGTGCTTCCGCTTCTGGTTGCTCTTGTCGCCGCCGTCTTCGATGTCTATGCCGAGTTCCTGCTTCAGGAGAGAAATCGTGTCGGCGTAGATCGTCATCGGGTCGTCGGTCGATCCGGAACTCTGCTCGTTCGCGACGACACTGATGCCGATCACATCGCGTTCTGCCTCTTCAAGATTGACGTTAGTTTTTATTCTGGCCGGGTTCATCAGGCTGGTTATCCCAGCTATGTCGGTATGCTTTCCGGTCAGCGTTTTCGAGTCCGTCATCTCGCTTCATATTAAGAAAGACAAGCGTCTTTAATTTCAACGCGGGAGAATGGACGGCGGGAAAAAAATACCGTGTTGGCTACTTAAGCGAGTCCAGCAGCTCGTCCAGCTCCTTCGTTTCCTCGTGGCGCTCGTCGGCCCTCAGCAAGTCGTACTGGGCCTCGCGGAAGTCCTCGGAGATATCGTGGTGCTCGTCGGCCGGCGGATCGAACAGCGGCTCGATGAGGGAGCCGGGGTCCATGGCCAGTTCTACGGGCGACCTGTCGCAGATCGACCAGACGTCGGGGACGTCGTCTTCATCTTCGTGCACTGTGGCCACCTTGGGAACGACGTGGCCGCCACTAATAACGACTTTTTTCTTCCTCTCCGTCATCTCGGGGTCGACCCGGGTGAGCTCGGCCTCGAACTCGGCGAGCGACCACGTCCCGCCGCTCCCGTACTTCCGCATCTTGGTCTTCGGCGGCGCCGGCGTGATCACGCCGACGCGTCTCCCGGTGAAGATGTGGAACACACTCCTGAGCATCTCGTGGATCCTCCAGCACTGCTCGCCGTTGTAGACCATGTTGATGAACAGCGTGGCGCAGCTGAAGCAGCACATGATTTCGTCGCGCCTGCCGATCACGAGGCCTCCCGTCTTGGTGTCGTCTTTCTTGACGTAGATGGGGATCGGCACGGGCCGGGTCGGGATGGTCCTGTCGCACATCCAGCAGTGGACATTGCTGACCCTTTCGGGCCAAGAGTCGAGTCCCGTGAACTCTCTCGGGATGACGTCGTATATCGCCGAGTCGACGACGGCTTCCTCGGAACACCCGAGGTGCTCGATGATCATCTCCTCGAACTTGTCCTCGATCATCGAGTGGTCGTCGCCGGAGATTCCGGTGAGATGGAGTATCTGGCTCCGGCGGAAGTCGTCGGGATCCATTAGTATGATTCATGTGTCAGGTGTTCAATTTTCGTAGAAACGCCTCGCTGAAAATTGAACGGGTCTGTTAGATAACCGTATTAGACAACATAGAATGGGGGAAGAGTTCGCCAGGAACCACGGAAGCCTCTCCGACGACATGCTCATCTCGGAGATCCCTGAGCCGTTCACCCCCCTCAAGCTCTTCACCTCGACTTACGAGGCGACTCTCGTCAACATCAACCTCGGGGCGAAAGAGCTGCTCGACATCATCGAGCCCGACGGCGAAGTGAAGGTCATCAACTGCAACTTCGGACACAAGGCTCTGCCTGGCTGGGAAGAGTACATCAAACACCCGAAGGAGCCGAAGGACGCCACGAAGACGCGCAGGAAGAAACAAGGAGACGGCACCTCGTTCAACTCGGCGATCGAGCCTCTGGTGAAGATCGACCACCCGGACATCCCGCCGGAGAAGTTCTACAAGGTCAAGTGCTTCCCGACCACCGGAGAGACGCAGGTCCCCGGCGTGCTGGCGGAAGACGCCAGCGACGGAGTGCTTGTGATCGCGAGCTGGGCGAAATTCCTGAACGATTCCGGCGTCGGCGGCCTGGATCTCCTGGAGCCGATCGCGCCGGTAGACGGCCACGTGATCCTCAGGAACTTCAAGTTCGCCCTGCGACGCACAAGCCCGAGGATGATCATCAACCGGGTGGCGGTCACGTCCTATCTCTCCTTGGCTGAGCCGATCAGACTCGTCTGCGCCTACGACATCGGCGAGGTCAAATGCACCCACGAGGCCTCGCGGATATCGTTTGTCTGCACGGACATGGAGGGCGTCGGCATCAAAGTCAAGATGTTCCTGCGAGGCAAGGTCAACATCCTGGGGGGCAAGACGATCGAGCACGGCAGGGTCATATGGAAATACCTGAGCGACATATTCGCGGCCAACTGGCGACGGTTCATTCTCCTGGAGCCCAAGCCAGACAAGGACCTGGCGAAAAAACCTGGCGAAGACACGTCGCCTACAGGATCCGCGCCTCCTCGAGGTGGAGGAAGCTGATGTAGAACATGACCAGGAGCACGCCCTGGACGACCGTGCCGAAGAGCGTCAGCTGTCTGCCGTTGAGGGTGCCTCCGACACCTCCGACTGCGTAATTGATGAAGATGTCACTCGACACGAATATGAACAACAGGAAAAGTGCAACGAATGACTTTATTTTTATGTCCTTGGACGTTCCGAACGCGTCTCTGGTCCCTGGGGAGGGCTTGGCGGCCTTCGTTCGGATCGGCGCCGAGTCCTGGCTTGTGACAGTTGACGGCGACATCGCATATTATTGGGCGGAAATTTCTGGGGCTAAACAAATGTGAGCTGCTCCTCCGGGCGGCTGATGAACCTGAGAGGGTCTATGACGGCTCCGACCTTGCCGAATATGTCGAGATGGGGGTTCGTGATGTCCGAGGCGAGGATGTCTACGAACTCGGCGAACTTTTCCTCCGGGACGACCAGCTTTCCCTTCTTGCACTGGCCTTGGGGGACGTCGGTTTCCGACGCGCAGGGGACCAGGATGTTCCCCATCTCGGCGACGACCTCTTTCTTAGTCAGCAACACCAGCTCCCGCATGTACTTGGACAGAAACTTCCGCACCCGGGCCTCTTCCCACGATCGGATCGAGTTGAACGTGGACCGGTCGAAATCGAACACGTTCGAAGCCAACTTCTCGATGACGATGTCTTTGACGCCGGAGAAGAGGCCGACGTTCTCGTAGGTGCCCATGAAGACGTCCCAGACCAGGTCGATGTCTCCGGCGGATTCGCCAGATAGGATGCGTTCTATCTCCTCCTTGAGGGCTATTATGCCTCGGCGGTTGGCGATGTTGGCCTGGCCGATCGCCAGGTCAATCCGGCGGCGGAGCTTCTGGTTTTTCTCACTCTTCACACTCGAGACGAACTCGGCGACGAACAGATCGTACAGGTAGTTCTTGTACGAGGCGACGAAACTCAGGGCCCGCTTGCCCTCCGGGAGCTCCGATCTCCGGAGATCGGATGCGGACTTGTAGAGGACCCTGTTGATCTGGAACACGTCGTACTCTATTGGTTTCTGGTCGTACCGGGCTGGCTCCGGCTGGCACGGCTGGTGGTAGAAATTGAAGGACAAGTGGATCCCAGCTTTCGGGACGAGCGCCACCGCCTTCGCCTTGTGGACGAGCTCGGCCGCGAACTCGATCGGGTCGTACGCGCGAGACAGCGACCGGCTGCCGGCGATGAAGGAGTTGATCTCACGCGCGGCCCTCGTCGTGACGCCCCTGTCCGAGAGGTCGGCCCGGTCGACGAATCCGTGCACCACCGGGACGCCGTCCGTCTGGATCACCTCGTACCTCACGGGGACGAAAAGCCTGGCCTTATTGATCTTCAGGAGCACGCCGTAGCAGAGGTTGCGGTTGTTCGCGTACTTGTGCACGATCGAGCGCCCCTCCGACTTCGCGCAGAACTTCTTGAGGAGGCCGTAGTCGACGCTCTGGTGGGCTGCCGGGGACGTCTCCTTGCCGACGATCCTTTCCAGGACGCCCACCACGGCCTCCCTGGACCAGAGCATATTCAGCGACTTGCTCATCCGAACGTAGGCCTTCTGGTCGATCAGGGCGAAGGGGTAGACTCCGGCCGGGCTCTCGACGAGGATGATCCCGCGCGCGGAGCCGTTGGACAGCGACTCGAACCGCTTGGGGTGGACGCGGAGCGAAAGCGACTCGTAGCCCGTCGAGTCAACGATGGTGATGACGACGACGTTGTGCGCGAAGTACAGCAGGCTCTCGAACATCTCCCGCCAGGTCGTGGCGCTCTTCCCCCCTGCGCCGAAGGTCGAGAACCCCGGGCTTCGGTCGACGAAGGCCTCGACGAGGGCCGACGAGAGTTCCGTGTTCGTCTTGAAGGCCTTGCCGGAGCCGAAGCCGACCGACGTGTACAGCGCGCCCATTTTCTGGACCGTGGCGACGAAGCCCATGACGAGCTCGCCGAGGTCCATTTCGAGCGCCCTGGCCACCGAGAACGCGTAGCCCGCCTTGGGGATCGCCGGGAGGTTCTGGTCGACGCCGACGAGGCGGTACGCGAAGCCCGGCGGCGCCGTGCCGAAGAACAGCCCGTTCTCGAGCGTCTGGGGGATCATCGAGACCCGGCCCACCGGGACGTCCTTGCCATACATGAGGATGTGCCTGCGCTGCTGGCCGAACGAGGAGCCCAGGCTGTCCCTGAGGAGGTCTTCGTCGCCGTCGGTCCAGGTCCTCTGCTCCAGGCACCTCGCCTGGATGAACTCGCCCCGGGTGTTCTCCTGCGGCTCGACCTTCTTACAGCACGGCAGACAGTAACCGAGAGGGTGCTCGCCGACTCGGAAACTCATGTGTGGGTACGCCTTCGTGTCGCACGCGTAGTGCTGGACGGCGTTCTCGGTGAAGTTCCAGTACTTCACAGTGTCCATGCGACTTGCACCCGTGCCTGAGGAGGCCTTCTTGGCCTCCTCAGGCGTCAGCATCAGGGGCTGTCGGTCGGACTGGCAGAGGACCGAGTAGAGCTTGGAGTCGGGGTCGTGCCTTCGGAGGTCGAACAGCTCCGGGTCGCGCTCCTGGAGCATGCGCAGCTTGTCCTCGCGGTACGTCCTGGACTGGCCCAGCTCCGGGGCGAACTCCTCGGACCTCACGGCGGCCTCGAGGAAGCCGCTGACGTACATGTGGATGTACCTGACCTCGTGGCTGTCGGAGCAGGAGTACTCGATCTTCAGGTCGGTCGTCCTGTGGGTGATCGTCACAATGCGCCCCCTGAAGACCGACGCCCAGCGCCTGCCGACCTCGTCGTCGGTCAGGTACTCGTACAGGTTTATCGGCTTCTGCTCGATCGTGCGCTCGCGGGCCGTCTGCGCGGCAATCATCCTCTCGAGGCACTCGGGGCTGAAGACGTCGCCCTTGCGGAAGTAGAAAGCCACGGCGTTCGTCCCGCCGGCCGAGTCCCCGCTCTTCAGCTCAAGCACGTCGACGCGCTCGAGCGCGACGAGGCGCTTCCTGATCAGGCGGAAGCCGGCGTCGGTCATGCTCATCTTCCAGATGACATGCATGTCGAGGGCGCCGAACCTCGACGCCTGGACGCTCTTGGCTGGGCGAGGCGGCGTCAGCTCCTGGCCCGCGAGGATGGAGGCCCCGCCCATCGCGTTGACGCGGTCGAGGATCGGGGCGGCGAACCTGGCGAAGTCTTTCGTGGCCTCGGCGAAGCCCATCCGCTTCTCGCCGTCCCAGTCCGACCTGATCAGGTAGTCGCCGTTCTGACGGATGGTCATCGCCGTGAACCTGTTGGTCTGGAAGTTGCGGGGGTAGATGAACGTTACGTTGGGGTCCTTCGGGATCTTCTTGGCGATGTCCTGGACGTTCACCGAGCAGACGGTCACGTTCTGCTTGACCACGGTCCGCGGGACGCGCTCGTTGCCGGGCGTGCCTCCGAAGGAGACACCCATTATCGGCCAGTCGCAGGTTGCCGGGATCCAGTCGAACACGTTGCGCACGTCGACCCGCTGGGACGCCTTGGCGCCGCCCGAGACGTGGATTGTCGCGCGGGTGATCGAGTAGCTCCCCTCCTCGAGGATGCTTCCGAGGCCGTAGGCGTCCCGGCAGACGCCCACGAGCCTTTCGTGGCGGGCCTTCTCGGCCCGCTCGTTGGGGGCGATCAGGGGGTAGACGTTCTCCATCTGGTCAGGGGACGTGACGGCCAGGCGGAACGCGTCCGGGGTGAGCATCGGCCAGTACTTGACCACCAGGCCGTAGTAGATCTGGCCGAACTGGTAGGGATCGTCGACGGCCAGCCGGAGGACGGAGTTGGAGACGAGGCTCAGCGGGGGCACCACGTCGAACAGGTCGAGGACGAACACGTCCTCTATGAATACTTTCGGGGCCACCTCAAGCACCTGGAACGTGTCGTACGGCTCTATCTTCAGCTCCTGCCGGTTCTCCTCCATGAGACGGTCGATCGGGAGGTCGGCGGGGTTTCCGACGGAATCCGTGCCGGCGCCGAGAGGGGGGTCGAACAAGGTGCGCGCGTCGACGATCACCGGGCTGCCGACGCTCACCTTGTATGTGTTGCGTGGGAAGCCGTCTTGCGAGATGTAGAACAGGTGCTGCCTGTAGAGGGGGACTCCTGTGGCCACGAAGACCTTGCGCTTCAACTCGAACAGGGTGTCGTCTGGGTAGACGTCGACGTCGTGATAGTACAGCCCCGGCCAGCTGCTCTTCCCGACAGAAATTGGGTTCTGCGACGATTTCCGAGAGCCGTCTGGTACGAGTTCGGGCTGGGGATCGTCGAAGTCGCCGAACAGGTCGATCGGGGCGACGGCGCCGCCGACGGCTCCGTCGGTCTTCAGCCAGTCCGTCAGCGAGCGGTCGACGGACTTCAGGCGCGGGATCTGGTCCCTGGAGAAATGGCCGTACACGGTTTTGCCGTGGGGACTCGAGGGCGAGTCCCAGGATTTGCGCAAAGCATCCGAGACCTTCTTCGGCGTCTGGGTCAGGAACACGTGCACGGCGACGTCGTGGGCGCGAGCTCCATCCGGGCCCGCCGCCGGGCGGAAGAAAATCACCCGGAGAGGGCGGGACGCGTAAGGGTTATTCATCTTCGTATATTCTCTCGCATAAAATATACACAGATGCGGAGACTGCTGACCGCCACAATAGTGCTGTGCATAATCCTCATCGCCGTCTGGTACTTCCTCCTGGAGACCTGGGCGGGCCTGGGCACCACGACACCGTTCCGGTCGAACGTCGACGGCCAGACGTACCTCGTCCACTCCGGGCACAGCGACCTGGGCGACGCCTCGGACACGTTGGCCGTGCTCAACCTGAGGACGATCGAGCTCCTGCGGAACCTGAAGAAAAAGTACGGCGGGGGGGAGAAGGGGGTCGGGACGAGACGCCAGGTCGCCGTGGGGCTGATCCGGGAGAAATACAACCCCGACGCCATCTCTGAGAACTCTCCGATCGACGGCAACGGGGACACGTCGTACACGATCAACAAAGGCGAACAGCTCACGCTCTGCATCCGCGACGCCTCGGGGGACAGGCGGTTCGGCATCCAGGACATCAACACGCTCACGTTCGTCACGATCCACGAGCTGGCGCACATCGGGACGCGGCCGGAGGCCGACGCGCACTCGCGGACGTTCTGGTCGACATTCAAGTTCCTCCTGCAGGAGGCCTCGGATTCTGGCATCTACGACCCGGTCGACTACAGTCAGCGGCCTGTGAAATACTGCGGGATCGGCGTCAACTACAATCCCCTGTACGACACGAGCGTGACGTCCCTCTGAAGGAAATCGGCCGTGCTCTGTTTTTTTATCCGACAACCAAAATTGAAAAGTGGCCACACGTACAATAGGGCGCCATGTTCATCCAGTACTCAGGAGCCGACGACATCCCGGAGATCGAGACGCGCGCGCAGCTCGCGTCCAGGCTGGCCAGGAATAAGACCATGGAGGTCGACGCCGCCCTCGCCGAGGGACGGGCCGTCCACTTCATGCCGAACTACGTGAGCGAGCGCGACGAGGGCTGGAATGAGACGCGCAGGTACCGCCTGCACCTCATGGGGTGTCTCGAGAACGGCACCAAGGCGCACGTCGTTGTCGAGGGCATCATGCCGTTCTTTGACGTGCGCGTCCCGGCCGGCGAGACCGCGGAGGGCCTGAGGGCGCGCCTCCTGGACCTGCTCGATGACCAGGAGGCCAAGCCGGCATCCGCGGAGGTCGTTGAAGGCTTCCCGCTCTTCGGCTTCGTTGAGCGCAAGGTCGAGTTCCTGCGCCTGCACTACAGGGAGATCGGCCGGCGCAGGGCTGCCGTCAATGTCGTCCGCGGACAGGGCCTCGACACGGCCTCCGATGACGTGCGCGGCAACTACTACCACCGCAAGTTCGCCCGCGAGACCGGCGTCTCGCTGGCCGACTGGATGGTGCTCGAGCGGTACGTCCTGAAGTACGGGGGCGGCCGCGAGTCGCCGCTCTCGCAGTACCTGATCGAGGTCCGGCCGGGGGGGTTCAGGTCCCTGGTCGACCCGACGGCGTCGTTCGAGATTCAGGACGAGATGGCGAAGACCCGGACGGCCAACCCGTTCCTCGCCAACGACCGGCTGCTTGTGCTGGCGTGGGACATCGAGACCTACTCGTCGGACGAGCTGGGGGACCTTCCGCTCGGCACCGACGAGCACTCCCGCATGTTCATGCTCTGCTGCTCCCTGCACTGGAAGGACTGCGCGGAGCCGCTCCGGACGTTCTGCCTGACCGACCTGGACTGGCAGGCGCAGCTGGCCGGGGGCGCGGCGCCGGGGAGGCCGACGACGGTGGTGTGCCGGGGCGAGGCCGACATCATCACGGCGTTCGCCGTGCTGCTCCGCAAGTTCGCCCCCGACTTCGTCGTCGGCTTCAACGACGGGGGCTACGACTGGCCCTTCGTTCTCGAGAAGGCCTACTCGTACCGCAACGGCACGCTCAAGTTCCTCGTCGAGAACTCCTCGGCGCTCCCGACGCGGGTGAGGGCCGAGGAGACGATCTACGCCGACAAGTACTGCCTGGTGCGCGACCGCCACATCAAGGTCACGGCCGACACGTCGGTGGCGGTCGCCTACCTGAACATGCCCGGCGCCATCTGCGTCGACGCCAGGATACAGCTGATGCAGGCCGTCGGAGTCACCCCGAAATCGTCGCTGAACTTCTACCTGGCGATGCACGAGCTACCGCTCAAGAAGGACATGCCGTACACGCAGATGTTCTCGATCTACCGCAGGGCGTGCGCGGGCGACGCCGCGGCGCTCGCGCAGATGGAGCAGGTGGCCGAGTACTGCGTCGAGGACGCCCTGAGCTGCCAGCGGCTGATGGTCAAGCGGAGCGTCCTGAACGACAACCGCGAGGTGTCGTTCATCTCGTCCGTGACGATGTACGACTCGATCTACTTCGCCAACGCCGTCAAGGTCTGCAACATGGTCCACGAACACGCCACGCGCAGGGGGACCCTCTGCTCGAGCATCGTGAACGAGGTGGCCGAGACGGAGAAGTACCCCGGCGCGTGGGTGTTCGAGCCGGTCAAGGGCCTACACCGCGACCGGCCGCTGGTCGGCCTCGACTTCGCCTCGCTGTACCCCTCGGTGATCATGGCGATGAACTTCTCGCCGGAGAAGGCGGTGGCCTCGGCCGAACAGGCCGAGGCGCTGCGAGCGAAGGGGTTCACGGTCAACAAGGTGTCGTTCGAGTACGGCGGCCGCCAGGTCGACCACTGGTTCGTCTGGCACGGGAACGACGACCGGGCGATGGGCGTGTACCCGTCGATCCTGCACGACCTGTTCAACCGCCGCGTGGCGGTCAAGGACGGCTTCAACAAGCTGAAGGCGCAGCTCGAGCACATGGAATCGCTGGGCGTCGACGGGATGACCGACGAGACGGTGCGCCGGTGCGGAGACGAGCTCCGGCGGCTGGAGCCGGCCCCGAATTCCGAAGGAATTCACCGAACGAAATCTGCCTTGTACCTCGAGTACCTCGACGCGGTTGACGGGGAGGCGCGGAGGTCCGGCGCCTCCCTCGCCGACGTCTTCCGCCGGACGTACTCCGAGATGTGCGTGCAGAAGAGCATGCTCGACTCGAAACAGAAGGCGATCAAGGTGTTCATGAACACCTTCTACGGGGTTGCCGGCAACATCCGGTCCCCGCTCTTCATGCGCGAGCTCGCCGCCGGGGTGACGACCGTGGGCCAGTACAACATCAAGCTCGTGGACGCGTTCATCCGGCGGAACGGATACAGGGTGCTGTACGGGGACACGGACTCCGTTTACGTCATGTGCCCGGAGGAGGCCTACGCCGGCTGCGACGGCCGGCACGCGGCCGGCTCGTCTCGCGAGGAGTACTGGAGCGAGATGGTGCTAGTCACGATGAAGGAGGTGGCCGTCATGCGCGACAAGGTCAACGAGATGCTGAAGGCCGACAACGGGACCTCGTTCCTGAAGGTGGCCTACGAAGAAGTGCTGTTTCCGACAGTGCTCACCGGGAAGAAGAAGTATTTTGGCATCCCGCACGTCGACATCCCGAACTTCCACCCGCCGAAGCTGTTCATCCGCGGGATAGACGTCGTCAAACGCAACCAGTGCAAGTTCGTTAAGACCATCGGGATGCGGGTCATGTGGGAGGCCATGTCGGTCGACAACGACCTCGACATGCTCGGGGTGGTTGAGAAGGTGCTCACCGACGTTCTCAGGGACGTCGACGCACTCGACGTGTCGGAGTTCGTCTCGCTGGCTTCGTTCAGGCCGAACAAGAAGAACGTGGCTGTGCAGACGTTCGTCAGGCGCCAGGGCGAGATCTACGCGGCCGAGCTCGCCGAGAACGAGCGCAGACGGGAACGCGGTGACGAACTCGTCGCGCCCCGTCACAAGCCCCCGGAGCCAGGGGAGAAGTTCGAGTACGTGATATGCGAGAAGCCCAAGTTCGACAAAACCGGAAAGATGTCCCACCTGTCGAAAGGGGAGCGGATGGAGTACGCCGACGTGGTACGGGACTCGGCGGGAGCCCTCAGGATAGACGTGCATGACTACCTGATCTCCTACGTCGTTGGCCTCTGCGCCAGGTTCGTTAGCTTCGACACGAAGTTCGCCAGCGGCCTAGGGGACGAGGCGGACGTCAAGAACGCCAAGCGGTACATCAAGGACGTGGTCAACGGACTCTGGGGCGTCGGCACGAAAGAGATGCGGTCGCACGGGAACGAGCTCCGCAAGAACTACCGGCATGCGAAGGCGCTTTCGGCCTACAGGTTCGCGGCGCACGCGCCGCTGGCCTTCTCGCTGGCGCGCGACAGCCGGGCCGACTTCACGGCGCCTGTCGAAGAGGTGCTCAACAGACTGGAGGCTGGCGTCGACGTCCGGGTCAGAGAGCTGTCGACGTGCACGTTCACCGGGGTCTTCAGAGCTCTCGGCGTGGACAAGACCGACCCCATAGGCATCATCGCGGCGCTCGACTCGATCTCGCCGATCGCCGTCAGGTCCAGGAGGGACCCATCGCGCCAGAGCCGGACGCTGATCAGGACTCTGTTGCGATCGTTCGACAGAAAAATAACGAGCTGCCGGGAACGGATGGCGAGCGCCGCGCGTCGGGTGGCCGACTCCATCCGTCGGATAGCCGAGAAGATCGAGCTGGCTGTCGCGGCCGAGCCCGATGTGCTTTCCATCGGAAAGCACGACGAGGACGCTGGAGACGGGCTCGCGCACATCGACGTCGACGTCGGACTGGTTGCCGAGGTCAACGAGATATGGATGAGCTGGTGCGCAGCCAAGCTGTGCTTGGAAGACCATCGCCTCCTCCAGGGGACGATGCGGAACGCCTACGACAAGAGCATGAACCACAGGTCCGTGATGTCCAGCGACCGCATCGCCGACATGGCCAGCCACGGTTCCGACATGCTCGACTCCATGGATTCTAGCACTTCTTCGCTCGACATGTACATGCCGTGATCCGTGCTGTTACAATTATCCGCGAAAAAAAATGATGGATAATGATCCGCTCACTCTTTTTTGTATTGATTGTCTACTCGTCTTCTTTCCACCACTCGACCATATTTACGTGGCAATTGGCGCTTCGCTTGCATTGTCTATGACATCTGCGACCCTTCACTGCATGGTCTGGGAGAGTTCGGACGTGATTCACTACCTGTTTAACTATTTTCCTACTTAGGGCGGGACGTACACGGAAGGGGTTTTGGGCCTATCTGGACACCTTCCAGCGCGGGTACGCCCACTACTTGCTCGCCTTCTTTTTACTTTTATTTGACCAGTGACGCGAAAAAAAAACACACAGTGCACTTCGCCTACTTCGATATTTTCACCTTTGTCCAGCCCTTCGGGGCTTCCACTTGGGCTTTCACCGGACTTACTATCTCCTGGTCGTTCACGTACCAACGCTTCGTTCAATCTGCTTCGATCATTGCCGGGAGCGTGTGCCCGTTTTCATCTTTGTCTTCTCTGTGGCATTGATCATTCTTGTGCCAATATTTCGAGCCGTCGGCTCTGATCACTGCCGGGAGCTCGTAACCGTCTTCGCCCTTATCTTCTCTGTGTTGTTTTCCGCGCTTGTACCAACGTTTCGATCCGTCGGCTTTGACTGCTGCCGGGAGCGTATAGCCACTTTCGTCCTTGTCTTCTCTGTGGCATTGACCATTCTTGTACCAACGTTTCGATCCGTCGGCTTCGACTATTGCTGGGAGCGTGTAGCCAGCTTCGTCCTTGTCTTCTCTGTGGACTTGATTATTCTTGTACCAAATTTTCTTTCCGTCGGCTCCGATCTCTGCCGGGAGCGTGTAGCCATCTTCTCCCTTGTCGTCTCTGTGACGCTGTCCATTCTTGCACCACTTTTTCGTTCCACTTGCATGGGTTACTGCCGGGAGCGTGTAACCATCTTCGCCCTTTTCCTCTCTGTGGTGTTCTCCATTCTTGTACCACTCTTTTGTTCCGTCGGCCCAGGTTGTTGTCGGGAGTGTGTATCCGTTTTCGTCCTTTTCCTCTCTGTGGTACCCGAACCCCTTCGCATGATACTCGTACCCCCCTTTCACGTAGTGGATTTTCTTTCACCTCCTCGTACGTCAGTTCCTCCAACACTTTTAGCTTGTCTGTCACACATTTCGCGTGATGCTCCGTGTCCCACACTGGGTTTCTTGCTGATACCAACAGGTATCTACATCCTTTCGTTGGTCCGTAGTATTCAGTACATTGGGCGAATGTCGGCGACGCATGGAATCCGCTTACACACAGTTCCACAAGACCACTGTGTTCGTACATGTAACCAACCTCGAAATCGGGGTAGTTACTTCTCGGACTTTTCTCTGGGACTATCTTGCAGAGATTTTCCCAGGTTTCCTCCTTTACTTCGGCGTTGTTTTCCATATCGGACCGCTTTATTCACAAGGTTACCCGTTCAAATTTGGCACCATGTGTGTCGAAAAAACACACAGTGCGCTTCGCCTACTTCGCCTACTTCGCCTACGTCGATATTTTCACCTTTTTCCAACTCACTGGGGCTTCCACTGGGGCTTCCACTTGGGCTTTCACTGGGGCTTCCACTGGGGCTTCCAATGGGGCTTTCACCGGACTTTCTATCTCCTGGCCGTTCTTGTACCAACGCTTCTTTCCATCTGCGTCGATCACTGTGGGGAGTGTGTATCCGTTTTCGTCTTTATCTTCTCTGTGGATTTGACCATTCTTGTACCAAGTTTTCGATCCATTTGCGAAGATTATTGCTTGGAGCGTATAGCCGTTTTCGTCCTTGTCTTCTCTGTGGATTTGACCATTCTTGTACCAATATTTCGATCCGTTGGCTCCGATCTCTGCTGGGAACGTGTAGCCATCTTCGCCCTTTTCCTCTCTGTGGCGCTGCCCATTCTTGTACCAAATTTTCGTTCCACTTGCATGGATTACTGCCGGGAGCGTGTCCATTCTTGTACCAAATTTTCGTTCCACTTGCATGGATTACTGCCGGGAGCGTGTAGCCGTCTTCGCCCTTTTCCTCTCTGTTGCGCTGTCCATTCTTGTACCAAATTTTCAGTCCGTCGGCTCCGGTCACTGCCGGGAACTCGTAGCCGTCTTCGCCCTTTTCCTCTCTGTGGATTTGATTATTCTTGTACCAAATTTTCAGTCCGTCGACTCCGATCTCTGCTGGGAGCGTGTAGCCATCTTCGCCCTTTTCCTCTCTGTGGCGCTGTCCATTCTTGTACCAAATTTTCAGTCCGTCGGCTCCGGTTACTGCTGGGAGAGTGTATCTGTTTGCATCCTTGTCTTCTCTGTGGCGTTCTCCGTTCTTGTACCACCGTTTCGCTCCATCTGTAAAGATTATCGCTGGGAGCGTGTAGCCGTTCTCGTCCTTGTCTTCTCTGTGGTATTCGAAACCCTTCGCATGACACTCGTATCTCCCTTTCACGTAGTGGGTTTCCTTTTCTTTCGCCTCCTCGTATGTCAGTTCCGCTATCACTTTTAGCTTGTCTGTCACACATTTCGTATGAAACTCGTCCCACACTGGGTTTCTTGCTGATACCAACAGAAATCTACATAGTTTCGTTGGTCCGTAGAACTGAGCACATTGGGCGAATGTCGGCGACGCATGGAATCCGCTTACACACAGTTTCGGGTCACCGCCGTGTTCGTACACATAACCTACCTCGAAATCAGGGTAGTTACTTCTCGGACTTTTCTCTGGGACTATCTTACAGAGATTTTCCCAGGTTTCCTCCTTTAATTCAGCGTTGTTTTCCATATTGGATCTTTTATTCACAATGATACCTGTTCAATTTTGGCACATTCCATGTATGTCGAAAAAACACACAGTGCACTTCGCCTACTTCGACTACGTTACCTACGTTGCCTAAGTTGCCTACGTTGCCTAAGTCGATATTTTCACCTTTCTCCAACCCAATGAGGCTTTCACTGGGGCTTCCACTGGACGTTCTATCATCTGCCCGTTCACGTACCAACGCTTCGCCCCATCTGGTCCGATCACTGCCGGGAGCGTGTGCCCATTTTCATCTTTATCTTCTCTGTGGATTTGACCATTCTTGCACCAACATTTCGATCCATCTGCTCCGATCACTGCCGGGAGCGTGTAGCCAGCTTCGTCCTTATCTTCTCTGTGTTGTTTTCCGCTCTTGTACCAACGTTTCGATTCATTGGCTCTGATCTCTGCCGGGAGCATGTAGCCATCTTCGCCCTTTTCCTCTCTGTGACGCTGCCCATTCTTGCACCAGATTTTCGTTCCACTTGCATGGATTTCTGCCGGGAGCGTGCATCCGTTTTCGTCCTTGTCTTCTCTATGGGTTTGTCCGTCCTTACACCACCATTTCGTTCCATCTACATCAATTACTGCCGGGAGCTCGTAACCGTCTTCGTCCTTGTCTTCTCTGTGGCATTGACCATTCTTGTACCAATATTTCGACCCATCTGCTCCGACCGATGCCGGGAGCGTGTAGCCAGCTTTGTCCTTTGCGTCTCTATGAAGTTGGTTGTTTTTTGTACCACTTTTCTGTTCCATTGGCTTTGATTACTGCTGGGAGCGTGTAGCCACTTTCGTCCTTGTCTTCTCTGTGGCATCGCCTGTTTTTACACCAAAATTTCGTTCCATTTGCCTTAATTATTGCTGGGAACATGTATTCGTTTTCGTCATCAATTTCAATTCATTTCATTTTTTCTACGAATGTTTTTTAGTCCCGCTCTTATATTCGGCAACATGGGACTGACCAGGAACCAAATACTCATCGCTGTTCTAGTGGCCGTCGTCGTTTTAGTCATAGCTATTATTGTCTACTACTTGTATAAGAAGGAGAATTTCGCACCTCGGGTCGCGCTAGAATACACGAACGACGCGGACTTCGGGATGGGGAGCCACTCCCTCGACACGAGGACTGCCGCAGACGCCTACGGCCACAAGGCTCTCGCGAATGGCAAGCTGAGGGCATCCCCCGAGGACATCTACGAGGAAGACAGGGCGCGCTACCTCAACAGCGACGCCGCGACCGCGACGCTCGCTGGCACTCAGCAACAGCCCGGGGCCAACACGTCCAACTGGTCGGACCTCAAGTTCGACTACAACCAGGTGATGCAGGACCTGGTCGTCGACAATCGGATGAGGGAGAACCAGAAGAAGTGGTACTCGGAGTTCCAGCCGTGGGGCGGGTCCAACCTGCGCAACGTGGACACGATAGAACACGAGAACTACATGCCCAGGGTGGGCATCCGCGCGTTCTCGATCAAGGCCGTGGCGCAGGGCAACCCGACGACGATCCAGAGCGACGTCGACGAGAAAGACCTCGCCAGGTTCTCGCGCATCCGCTATTGAGCGACGACACGTACCTGCAACGAACACCTGGTGGCAAAAAAAGATGTCTTTTTTGCTTTCTGGATTACCTCTTGAGGAAGCGCTTCGGGGCGTCGGTCACGTGGTAGAATACCAGGTACGTGTTCGGCGTCGGCTGGATGGCGGAGACCGCCGGGACGCTCGAGTCGTTGAACACGTAGACCTTGCCGTCGTTCCGCAGGCCCCTGGCCACGTAGTGGCCCCCGCCCATCGAGCCGAAGTGCTCGATTTGGGCCACGGCCCGGTACTCGAGCACCTGCTCCTCGTTCGAATCGGGGTCGTTTGGGCCGGCCCGCTTCGCCTGCAGTTGGAACTCGGGCGGGAAATAATGCGGCACCGTCGGGCGGGGATGGTAGAAACCGTATATGTCGAAGAGACAGACGACGATCTCCGGACAGAGGACCATCTTGTACTGCCTGCGGGTGGCGATCTTCTGCCGGCACCTGTCGCAGACGTAATCGTCGAGGGGCTGCGAGTGGGAGACGAGGCCCCTCGCGAAGGCATGGGGGGTCGACACGTCTGGCAGGTCGTTCATGAAGTACATGTCCATCTGGGCGACCCGGTCGCGCGAAGTCGAGACGACCTCGCGGCAGTTCGGACAGTACACGGTGCCCACGAAGGCGTGCATGAAGAGGTCGTCGAAGAGGTCGGTCGGGGCCGACATGCACTCGAGCATGTAGATGAAGGCCTCGGAGGCGCACTCCTGGCCGGCGCCGAAGCGCCGGCGCTTGCCGAGCCGATCGAGGTCGGCGAGCAGGGCCGAGAGCACGCGCAGGTTCCCGAACGGCTCGGCCTTGGCGAGGTTGGCCTTGCTGGCGTACTCGAAGTACTCCTTGGTCGTCTCGCTGGGCGAGGACTCGTCCTGGCTCCTCTCGTAGACAGCGATCGTCAACGCGGGACAGCTCAGCAGGGCCTGCAGGAGCGAGTTGAAGTAGCAGATCGCTCCGGTGTTGTTCATTCCGAACGGCCCCGGCACGTGGTCGGGGGTGTAGAGCTCCATGGCGTTCGGTGGGTCAAATCCGGTCGATGTCCTGGGGTACCAGCTTCGCTCCGGTGATCTTGTATCCTCCTTTTGATGTGAATGTATAAATGATGAACCTGGCCTTGATCCGCACCTCGCCTCCCTGGAGGTCTTCGAATATCCTGGCCCAGCGCGCTCGGTCTCGGGCGCCTGGGGTGAAGTAGACCTCCCCGGCGACGTCGTCGAGGAACTGGCCGCTGTTGGGGAATCGGCTGCGGAGAACGAACGGACGGAGGAAATTCTGCGGCTTCGGCGGACCGGAATCGGAGGACGACCTGCTGGCGGTGAGGCTGACGAGGTACTCCCAGGAGTGGTCGACGGCTCCGCTCCTGAGTTTGGAGACCAGGAGCGCGCGGGGCTTCCCGTCCGCTTCCGGCTTGGTCGGGATGCAGTTGATTGTCACGTCTACCATGCGTTATATACTCGTCGGACTCGATTCTAAACGGAGAAAATAATTGACGGTGATACCTTTAGGAAAACGTAAAAAATGTTTGGTTTGGTGTGGCGTGTTGGCTCACTTGTGAGATCTTCTCACACGAATGATCGCTGGTTACTCACGCGATGTCTTCGCGGTCGTTGTCGTATTGTTTAGGGTTGTACTGTTCTTGTCCTACATACTCAGTTATCGAGGGATTGACCAGCGCGTGCGACTTGGCGATGACATTGCGGTACTCCGTGAGCTCCTTCTGGAGGGTGAACCTGAGCACCCGCCAGACGTTCGAGATGAAGAATAGATTGCGGACCAGATAGGTGTCGAATCTTGCTTTGCCGATGCTGTCGAGATACTTTCTCTTGTCGTATCCTATAGTTAGTTGCTTGATACCGTTCTCGGAATTTTCACCTGTATCGAGGTATGTCAAACTGTCCTGTCCATGAGAGGGGATCCCATCGGTAATCTGAGCCAAATCTTTGATCTTGACTGCATTTTTGTCAGCGACGAATCCGATTTTCGTACTTTCCGTAATTTTCATTTTAGATTTCTCGTCTGTAACTTCACTAAATGTTGAAGATGCGGGGGCGACGTTCGGCACAAGAAGATCAATCAGTTCTTCTAACGTAATAGTGTCTCGTTTGAAATCTGAGTAGGCAAGTTTTTCGAGATTCTCTGTTTTGAGATCGCTTGTTATACGTTTATCAGCATCATCGCCTGCAACATCGAGGAATTTTTTAGTACCATCAGCCTTTGTTAAATCACTGGCTATAATATCTGGTATAACGTCAGATTTCATTTTTGTGTCAGGTAAATCTTGTTCTTCTCGAGTATCGATAGGTTTACCTGAGAAGAATTGTTTAAGAATTTCTGTGATCGTTACGACTCCAGCTGTCAAGGTTGTATCGTAAGCAGTGACCTCGATCGGGATGTTCGCAGCCTCAACCGCTGTCACAAGTTCAGCCTGTGTCTTGCCAGCGTCAAGTTTTGCAAGCTCACTGATTATGATCTTGGCGTATTCGATGACGGCAATTCTGAGTTTCGCGTGCTTCGGCAAATCCAAAGCCTCCGCCTCTTTCTTGGCGTATCTGCCTACTGAGACTGTTCGGCCGCGTTCGAGTGCCACCGAGGTGCCGACGCCTCCCTCGTCGTACGTGTACTTCGAGGGGTACAGGTTGCCGAAAAGGGCCTTGCCGAACATCTGGTCGCTGAGGAACTTCGGCCGGCCCATCCCGAGGCTGTCGTCTCCGCGGAAGATCCTGTGGATCAGCCCGAGATATCCATCTTTAGTGTTGTGATCGCCGTAGTATTCGTTTCCAACGGGAGTGTCAGGATCGAACAAGAGCTTCATGAACGCGTCGCGGGTGCTTTCAGGAGGCGTTACACTACCATTATCCAGATTGATTTTTCTGACTTTTTCAGCCTTGGATCCGAACATGCTCGCCACCATGGTCTCGAACGTGTACGCGTAGTTGTAGATGTTGATCATCGGGACGCCTCGCATCAGGGCGTGGATGTTGATCGGCATGATGTTCATGTCGATGAGATTGAACATCTGTTCCATGTCGCGACTGTCATCGAAACTACCAGCCTTCGTGATATCCATTATCGGTTTGGTGATATCCTTGAGTGAAACATCTTGGTACGAAGATTCAGTCAGATCGATCGTCTTCTGTATCAACGCTGTGTCCTTCAAAGAATACAGATATTGTTCTTCTGTTATATCTGATACTACGTTGATTTTTGGGGTCTTCACCAGACTGGCAGCATAACTGAGGATCGAAACCGAAAACCTCAGCATAGAGACTACATCTCGTGCGAACTTTAGATAACGATCATTTTCGATCTTGACTTTCGATGACGATGTGTTGAATGTTTCAACGATGTTCTTCAGACCGGGCATATCTTTGAACTCGATTTGATGAGTTGGTTGACCAAGAACCTGTCGAACACCGTACAACATCTTGAATTCAGTCGATGCGACTCCAGGAATCGGAATCAAATTAGTACTATTATTCGGAGCCAAGTACACCATCGCTGAAGAGAGTGGCATGAACGGGTACTTGTTGTACCTGGATCGGTACTCATCGATGAAGTTCTCACTGGTCTGCAGATACTTCGGACTATCCCCGAGCTCTTTCAGGACGTTGTCGATAGCCGAAACGATAGCGATCGAGCCGTTATTGATCGAGTCGATGATACGGCTGAATCGCGCCTTGACGACAGTAGTGTTAGTAGTGTTCTCATCATTGAGTATTTCTAAAGTATCGACGATGTTGTAACCCTTGAACACGTCCTTTCCATCATACACGGCGGCAGATACTACATCACCGTAAACTGCCTGCTTGTTGTTCTCAGTATCAAATCCATACATCTGCATTGCCGATGATTTTGATTTGTCTGAGAACATTTGCTCTGTGCGATGTAACGAGATGGCTGTTCTGTGGATGATGTTTTTCAGGAACTCGCCTTCTCTATTCAGCAGGGTGAAAAGATTCTTGAACGCCGGAAGATCCGCCCTGTACAATTCTTTCATGAACAGAGGGACATCTGACATCGTAGATATCAGGTGTTTGCTTACGTTCGTCTGCTGCACCCGGTCGTTCATGATTGGTTTGAAAACGCGAACCAAACTGGCGAACATTATCATGTCGGGTTTAGGATCTCCTCGAGATCCGAATGTGAAGTCAGTACCATCATTTGACAAATCAGGATATCCTAAGCCTTTGATAATCTGCGAGCTGAAAATTCCGTTCGCGAACGAATCAACTAAACCTAAATAGATCTTGGAGTCTGCTTGATTCATAAAGATGTTCAAATACATGAGAACCAATTGGTTGAACGTGGTCAACATAGTATGTCGTTTGAACTCTGTGCTGTTTTCAATAATTTGAACTCGTGTCATGGGATGCGGGTGGCTGCTTGTATCCTTCGCATCTTTTAACAGTATGCCTATGACTCCCAACTTCAAATCGGAGTCTTTAGTACGTTTAATATTGTCTTTAGCTTTATCATAGTTGAAACCATAAACGTCCTGTGTTGCATCGTAAAACACCAAACCAGCGATAACCTGAGCATAATTATCTGTGCAATATAATTTGTTTTCATCATCTTTAATATTTACGATTTTGTCACCATCAGCATTACGCTCCACATAGTACTCATGATTCTTAGTCAACTCGATGAACGTATCGTTGATGGTCTTAGACATCTTGTCTAATGTGAATGTTTTGTCTTCAGTTAAAATTTCTCCGCGAACTCCTCTCTTTCCATGAAGCAGATCGTCCATCAGATATTCTTCAATCCAACCCAACGATCCTACCTGTACCTTATCATCCGAGTCTTTTAATTTCTCAAATTTGTCGATTATTTCTTTCGGAAGGTCGTTTCTGAACATGTCGAGGAATGATCGCACATATCCCAGAAGACTTTCGATCAAATTCCGAAGTCCTGATGTATCAAGTGCGATCTGATTCGATTTGGTGTTTGGAAACTCGACCTGAACAAGGCCATTAAAATCACTGGTGATATGGAAGAGGGTTCCCAGAAGGTCATGCATTAGTAACTTGACGTTAACCGCGTATCGTGTGTATACCTCCTTGTTTTGGGGGCTTCTGACTTTATTATACATAGTTTGCAGATTCGCGATCGTGAACGTTTTATCAATCGTGGTGGATATGACACGTCCATGTATGGCCAAATCTTCATTCTGATCATTTAAATATACATCTTGACCACTTTTGTTGTGCAATAGTTTTTTGATAGCAGCAGGGTCAATGTTGATATTTTTTTCCAGACCGACTAAATATGTGTTGATGATATCTCGGATCCCTTTCAAATTCATACTCTTGAACCGGGCACGAAAGCTTTGGAGCATTTTCGTGATGCCTGTGAGTGCCGTCAGTCCGACGACGACCGTCTCGTGGAACATGATCATCTTGTTGACGTCGAATCCGATGAGCGAATTCGATCCTTGGATCAGACGCATCGCGATCTTGAGCTTCTCTTCTTTGTCCTTGCTATCCATCTCGAGCCTCGCTTGTTTGATCAACCCGGAATACGAAGAGTTCGAAACATGCTTGAGCGCGTCCGAATTATTCATTTTGTTGTCAAGGTTGGTTCGGAAATCGCGAACCATTTCCCAATAATCATCTTTGCCTTTCGTGTCTAGCTTGTGCTTGAATTTCGTTTCCTTTGCGTCTCCGATTTTTCCTCCTGGTAGGAATCGGTCGGCGGGAGCATTCCTCTCGATGTCGTACTCGTCTTCTCCAGGGAGGATCGCGTAGTCTGTCTCGTTGAACTTCTTGGAATCTCGAGATGGTCCTGTCTCTTGCAGCATCTTTATGTACTTGTCATGTTGGTCCTTCTTGACGACTCCGTACCGTCGGTTGATTTCTTTGACGATCTCGTCGATCAGTTCGGCATTGGCTTTGTCTTTTCCGTGTTTCTCGGCGAAGGGCACATAAGCCGCGTTGATTTCCTTGATGATGTCATAAGATTCGTAGTCGCTGTACATACCTTCCGTGCTTATCTGCCGGACGAACATCAATCGGAAGAGTCTGGCGAACTTGCCCTCAAGGCCAGCCAAGATGGAGATGCACATATCTTCCGATAGTGTTTTTTTGGTGTCAAACTTGAGGAAGTTTCTGTAGAATTCTAGCAGTCGGGGAATTCGGAAGTATGATTCGGCGGCCTCCGATATGGCTTCGGGTTTGGCGTCGTCTCCTCCGATGATGATCCGAGTCTGCATGACTTTGTCCCAGATGGGTCCGGGTTTCTCGAACATGTTGTAGACGCCGATGACGGTCGTGATCTTCGCGGCCATGGCCTTGATAATGAACCAGAAGAACCTGTACTCATCCTGATAATTCCCATTGAACGCCTTAGTTTTAATGATTTGGCTGAGATACGCGTCGCATGTTGCAGATTTTATCTTAATGGTGTCCTCATTAATCGTAATCTCGAGATTCCCATTGACTAATTCAAGTTTTCCAACCGAGTACGAAGAAACTCGAATGAAATCAGTCAACGCCTTGTATATCTGGTTCGGAGACATGAACGTCTGCTTGTGGACCTCGATTGATCCAAATTTGTCTCCGATTCTTGCGAACGCGTTGATGATGTTCTTGAGTGCTTGGAAGTTCTCAAGCATTTCTTTCAACGATTTCTTCATCTCATCAAAGTTCTTTGTGTCTTCTGTTTCTCGCAGATCGAAAGGCACTTGAGGAACGCCGACGACTACACCTTCGTGCGCAACGCTTTCATAATAGTTGTTGTTACTGTCAGTCTTGACAGTCGCGACTGTCGTGTTTTCTTTTTTTGTAAGATCCTGTCCTTTGTGGCAGTCGAAGACTTTGGCGAGTTTATTTCCGGTGTCCTCATTGAACCAACGGGCGATGACCTGAAGTCCATCCAGCATTTTCTTGATGCTGAGCACGTCTTTCGGGTTGTGGATCATGTTGTCTGTGAACGACTTGAGGTAGATATCGATCGCCTGGAGTGCCTTGTAGAACACTTTTTTGGTCTTGACTTCTTCCTCCAAGTGTAGTTTCAATCGATCCTTTATTTTGATAAGCTCGGCGTCGTCGTCGCCGACAATATCTTTTGTCAGATTATTAATAGCCGTAAGTCTTGATTCTTTACCAATATTGATTGTATTGAGCTTCTCAGCTACGGCGTCGCCAAGGACGTCTCCGTACTTCTCGCCGTAGACCGTGACCTCGTCCTTCATGCGGTTGAGGTTGTCGTAGACGTTAGCTATGTAGAAGAAATACCTGAACTTGTTGACGGCAACTTTGAGGTCGAAAGTAGACCTGTTCATGGTCGACACCTTGAAGTCGAGCTCGCTGATCCCTCCAGAGACCTTCTTCGAGGCCTTCTTCGATTTCTCCCTCCCTCCGTACTTCTTCTTGACGGTGTCGGCGAAGAAGTCGATCGCCGCGACGAGTTCGTCGATGGATTCCCTGAGGGCCACGAAATACGACGAGACGTCGGAGTAGGCCTTGAGCTTGATGAGCTCGTCGAGGCAGTGGACGACGCTCTTGAGCTGGGCCATGAACCGGCTCCTCTTCTCGCGGTCGGGAGCATCGACCCAGAATCCGATCAGGGCGAACTCCAGCTGGGTCATGTTGAACTCGTCGAGCGCCGAGACGGCGTCGCGCAGGTCGCGGAGCTTTCCCGTCACGGGAACTGACTTGCCCACGCGCGAGCTGATCTCGTCCAAGGCCCCGAGCAGCCGCTTGTAGATCCGGCTGGTCTTCTCGACGAAGGTGTTGACGATGATGTTCCGCTCGGCCGCCTCGCTTCTGACCCGGCGGTCGATCTCTGTCATATCCTCCGGGTCGACATCGTCGCCTCCGTCGATGTCTTCGTCGCTGAAAGGGTCGACGTTGTCGTGTTCGTCCCCCCCGGTCAGGTTGCCGCACTCGCAGTCCTCTTCGCCGCCCCGGGCTTTCTTCGCAGTCTTCGCAGTCTTCTTCGAAACCTTGACGTCGTCAGGCATGGCCTTGGCGATCTCCTCGCGCCGGCTGAAGTTGAGCCTCAGCGTCTTGGCCGCAATGAGGAACTTGGCGATGAGGTTGGCCGGTATCTTCCCGCTCATCATCCGCTTGTCGAGTAGCTTGTCCAGAGCCACGACGTCGTCCGTCTTGAGGTACTCCTGGATGCTCAGCCCGACCGCGCGCAGCGCCCGGTCGACCCTTTCCGCGGCCGCGGCCGCGGTGCCGAGACCGCTCAGCGTCATCGCCAGGGCCTCACCGAATTCGGCGGACCCGGGGCGGATCTTCGTCCCGAGGCTTTCGATCACCTTGTGCGACTCGTCGTGCTCCCGCATGGCCAGCTCGAGTTCTTTCTCGGCCGGAGCGAGCGACACGCTGAGGAAATTCTTGAGCAGTTCGAGCTGACGCATGCGGACCGTCTGGGCCCGGTTGTAGACATCTTCGATGTAGGAGACCTCCTGTTTGAGCGACGAGTCGCCGTCTCGGTCAACGAGGTCAGAGATTTTCGAGTACATTTGACGAAGGACTTCGTCAAGGATTTCAATATTCCTGAGGGCAGTTTTGAGCCCAGAGTGGACGGTCAAGAATTCCATCTGGATTCCCGTGGACATGGACCAGACGTATTCGTAGACGGCGCGACAGATGTTCGTCGCCCCGATGTCGAGATCTATGAGACGCTTGGAGCCCGTGGCCCCCGGCGTGAACGAATCGTTGAGAACTTTGGCAATTGCTTGGCAAATTTTTTCGTGTCTTTCGGCTGTCTCGCCGAGGCGGACGCCGGTCTTATGCGGGTTGGGGAGGACGCTGACGATCTGCGACACGATCGTGTCGAGAGGGGCGTCGGGGTCGATTGTTTTGAATCCGAGCGCGTTGAGCGCTCGGGCGATTTCTTTGACCACCTTCCGTTTGGCCTCGGCCGCGAGGGTGGCGTGGTACGTCTTGAGCTCGGTGATGACCTGGACGTCCTCGGGCTCTGTGTCGTCGTTTCCGCCGAAAAAGCCTTCGCAGGAGCATCCTCCGGAGACCTCTCCGGACGATCTCAAGTACTTCATGTACCAACAGTAGAGATTGGGGGCAGGGATATCATTGTCGCCTGGCTTCGATACGTTTCCGCCCATTCGAAATTTCTCACACAACACTGGAACAGACAAACACAGTATATAGATACGGCGCATAAAACTTCAACACGAAAAAGAAAAAAAACATCCAGTTGACGTTCATCCCTCCCTGTCCTCGGGGGGTCGGTAAGATATCCCGAGGCGGTCGGCTATGTCCCGCTCGGTCCTGATGCCGGGCAGGCGCCGGCGCCGAGACGCGTCGCCCGACGTGCGGTAAAGCCCGTACTGGTTGAGCAGCAGCCCGGCGAGTTTGGCCTTCCGCCTGGTCCGGATGTTGTACACCTTGCTCCCGGTGAAGTGGAAGAGCGCGAACGGCTTCTCGCTCTCGGTGGCCACGAACAGGTCGACGTGGTAGTTGGTCCGGCCGCGGCGCAGTATGATGAAGAGCTTCCGGTCCCCTCCTGAGACGAGCATCAACTGGTATCCGCGATGTTTCGCCGCCGGGGCCAGCCAGAGCGTCCCGGGGCGGATCTTGGTGACATCGGCGTCGGCCACGACGGCGAGCAGGTCGATGTCCTTCATCGTCGCGCGCTTCCTCCGCACCCCGCCGACGGCGACCAGGTTTCGGACGTCGATCGTTTTTCTGGAGCCGTCCGGCCGGGGCGCGCCGAACCTGACGAGCCGGACGAGGTCTTCAGATATATCGGCGGCCACGTCTCCGGGTATGTCCATCTTTACCGGGTTCTCGAGTACCGCGCGGATGTCGGCCGGAAGCGTCGCCCATGTCTCCGGCCGTTTCTCGAGGCACGGCCGGCACCGTATCCCGCGGCGTGCGAGCACCGACCTCATCGCCGGCGTGAGCCCGGGGAGGTCGCTCATTTTCTTGCCAGTTTCAGCCATCGGCGTCTATCTCGTCTATAAGAGTGCGACGAAAAAATAAAAGGAATTAACTGGAGTAAACATGTAACACATAACATGTAACACTTACAGGCTGTTGACCAGTTCGTCGTAATCTGGCACGGGGCCGTACTCGTCTGCCGTGTCTCCAGATCCGGATGCCGAGTCTGCAGTTCCGGAAACCGCGACGGGATCATTCTGGACTTTCGGTCTGCCGGCGCCGCGTCGGGGGAGGGTCGCCAGCTCCTCGGCTGTGGCCTTCATGTCTCCGCCGAAGGCGTCTGCCAACGTGTCCTTCGCGCGCACGCGGCGCTTGACAACCACGACGTCCACTTTGCCGGGGGCACTGATCCCCATGTTGCTGAATGCAACGTAGCGGTGCATCGTGCCGGTGTTTTCGCTCCCGCTCGTGATGAACATATGGATGTTGTTTGCATTTATGGGCTTGCCTTCGACAGTGGCCAAATCGAAGGCCTTATCATCATTGTCGTCGATATACGCCTTGTCACTGTCATATATCTCTGTCTTTGTTTCGCCCGTCGTCTGGTCGAACATTATTTCTGATCGGACGATCGGGTTCGGCAAAGGCATCCCCGGATTCTCTTTCGCCCTTGTGCTTATCATCGTTTGCACGATGGGAACAATCCTTGTTGACAACACCTTGATAGCTGTCGGCCCTGGTACGACGTCTCCGCTCGAGACGTCGTCTTCAGAGACGATCATGTTGTTCGTCTTCCTCCATCTGATCTCGAGGACAAACGCCTCGCTGATCAGCTCGTTCGCCATGTAGAACATGCTGAGGTCGGAATCTGGCGGCAGAATCGGCTTTCCGTCGGCCGACTTTTTGATCGTGATTCGATCTTCCTCTGTCTCGGGCGGGCTCTTCCATTTCTGGAAGTTCAGAGTCACTCCCATTGTCCTCTTCTCGATCTTGAATTTCGGGAAGAGTACCTGAAGTCTTGCGACCTCCGAGTCGGTGTTGGGGTTAACCCAACCCTTGTGAATTTCATTTTTGAAAAGCATCTTCAGAGGACCTTTGATCCCCGAGACGGTGATGTAAATATTAGCCGTCCTCCCACCCTTGTCGTTCGCTCTGGTCACGTGCTCCAGGTCGAAGTGGAGTACCCCTTCATACCACCGGTAGTTCCGGTTCGCCTTGATCTTGTCTGCGGCGAGCGTCTTCGCTGTCAACAGGGTCGTATAGACTTCATCGCATGTAAATTTCGGATCCTTAGGTGACATTGTTCAAATAAACTTTTCAATAAACTTTCAAACAAAGGTTCGCAGCCGTGAGTGTATTGCTTCAGGTTGCACGTGTTCAATTTCAGTAACTTTCATTTTTGTCCCATTTTCGGGTAAAAAACACAATGATGTAGTGTCAATTCAGTAGACTTCTTCCCAGAGGACAGTCGTGACCATGTGCATCCGGCAGCAGTCGTTGTCGATGCCGAGCTTCTCCAGCACGTCGATCACGTCGGTCTGCACCTGCTCGGTGTGCCTGACCGCGTTGGGTAGGCACTCGAAGTCCCCCCCGGATTTCTCGATGTTGGCCACGGCCCGCTCCCTGCGGATCCTGTTGAACACGGCGGCCTTGTCGCTGAGCGGCATCCCGCACGAAGGGCAGACGATCGGTGTAAGCATGCCTCCTTTATGTTAAAAAAATACCTTTTCAATTGTTGTCAATCGGATGATTGCCTCAGGAAATCATTGGCCGATTGCCTCATTTCTTGGACCGCTTCGAGAGCAGCGCACGTCCCTTCTCTCCATGTTCGCAACCCCCGCTGACCGTGTCTTTCATGCCGACGACGCGCGCCTGGTACACTTTCGCGAAGTTGACGACTGTGTACTCGTCGAAGGAAATCTTCTCCTCGCCAACGACCGCCGGGTTGAACACGTGCAGGAAGTCGCTCGAGAACACGAAGAGCAGTCCCATCTCGAGCTTCTGGTTGCCCACGTCGGGCACGCCCTTCTCGAAGAACATGATCTCGGATTCGCAGTCGACGCCCCGGTACTGGGCGACCTCGTCGTCGATGAACGACGCGGCCTCGTCCGAGGACCTGATCCCCTGCCTGGCGTGGCAGGTGAACCGCAGCTCGTCCTGCCAGAGCTTGCGCTCCCTGACCACGCGGGCGGTGTTCTCCGGCACGACGTTCGACAGCCCCTGGATCGACCTGTTCTCAACGAGGTTCTTGTAGTCCTTGCGCACGTCGGTCGACAGGTTGGCGCGCCGCTTGTTGCCCCCGTTCTGCACGACCTCGAGGCGGGCGTTGGTGACGGCCTTGTAGAAGTCGGCCGGGTCGATCGGGTTCGCCACCGAGCTCAGGATCTCGCAGTACTCGGCGGCGGCGTTGTGGAAGAGGTCGATGCCTCCCCACTCGTTCATGATGCCGTCGGAGACCAGGTGGCCGACGAGGCGGCGGGGCTCGAAGAGGATGTAGAACGTGGCCATCGGGTCGTAGTCGAGCACCGGCACGAGCGTGTCGATGACCAGCGGCTCGTACTCCCGCAGGTAGATCATCAGCGACACGGCCTTCTTCAGGTACACCGAGTCGTCGAGGTTGGCCTTGTACGCCTCTTCGGCGGCCTCGGCCGCGAGCAGGCGCAGCGGCTTGGTCGATGGCAGGCGAGGGACCTCGTCGTCCCCTCCTCTCGTCTTGTTCATCTCGCGCTCGGGTGGGATGTAGGCCGCCCCCGTCATCGGCGGCAGCCCCTTGACCAGGTCCCAAACGGCCAGATTCTCGTTGCGCAGGCCGGCGAAGTCCTTGACCTTCTTGATCTCGAAGCCCTTGAACACAACCTTGTCGCCCTCGGCTTTCTCGACGTCGAACTTGACGCCGAACCGGGAGCCAGAAGGGCGCTTGCCAAATTCGGCGGACGTCTGGAAGACGTCGGGAATGATGAGCGTCTGGATGAGCCTGACCGCCTCTTCTTCGTCGCCGGAGTACGCCTTGTCCTCTATCTTCTTGATCAGCGCGGCGTCGGGGAACAGGAAGGTGATGCCGACGTTGCGTCGCCCCGGGGAGAGCATCCCCTCCAGGCACATGGACCGGATCAGCTCGGCGAACCCCGGCTCGCGCTGCTCGATGTAGACGTAGATGCGGCAGAATTTCGTCAGCCCCTTCTTCGAAGACGCCGAAGTCTTCTCTTTCTTGGCCTTAGTAGACATGGTATCGCTACAACAGTATATGATTGCGCACAAAACAACAATTTGACAAAAATAATAGGCGTCTTCAGACGCGTCCATGTGCGAGCCTATTTTTATCCGCGAATATTATCGGGCCGTTTTTTTACGGGATTTTTTGCTGGCCAGAGTTTCATCACTTTTGAATATAGGACGGCTGAACAATAAAGGCGTCTTGAACAGCATGGAATGGCGGGACTCGAGAATCGACATACCACTCTCCGAAATAGACATGGTCAGCATAAGCCTGGCAGGAGATGAAGATAATGTCCAGGCTGGGGTCGCCAACGTCACCAGCTATGACCTGTTCAACGGCAACGTCCCGGTCCGCGGCGGCGTCTACGACGCGCGCATGGGGACGACCGACTACAACTATCGGTGCTCCACGTGCCACCAGCAGAAGCACCTGTGCCTGGGCCACCCCGGCGTGCTCACCCTGAAGGTGCCGGTCGAGCAGCCGCTGATGATCGCCGAGATCCGCAGGTGGGTCCAGCTCACCTGCTTCTCCTGCGGCCGGCCGATAATCGACATGGACCGGTACAAGGACGTCCCGAAGGCGACGCGGCTGCGGACGATGGTCTCGGCGGCGACCTCGGGAGGGCCGCGGGCATGCGTCGCCTGCCAGGCCGTGCACCCCAAGATCGAGAAGACCTCCGACGACTACTTCAGCTACGTGGCGCGGCAGGCCGACGGCACGGCGACCCCCCTGTACCCCGACTTCATCAGGAAGGTCTTCCAGAAGATACCGTGGGAGGTGGTCGAGTTCATGGGCAAGGAGGAGATCCCGCCCACGAAGCTCATCATCTCTTCGGTGCTGGTCCCTCCGGTGTCGATCAGGCCGAGCGTCAAGACCCTCGGCAGCAAGAGCTCGTCGTACCACAGCACGACCACTCTGGTGCAGAACCTCGTCAAGATCAACATGGGCATGCCGAGCCAGGACTCGGTCTCCGAGGCCGACTACCTGCGGGCCTCGCTGAACATGCGACAGGTCTACTTCGACATGGTCCTGGGCTCGAGCTCTGTCGACCCGCGGGCGCCCAAGCGCGCCATCATCTCGTCGTTCAGGACACAGGACTCGTCGTCGATCATGCGCCGCATCCCGGAGAAGAAAGGGCGGCTGCGCAAGTCGCTGACCGGGAAGAGCGTCTGGAGCATGGGTCGGTCGACGATCTCGGGCAACAATCGGCTCCGGCCTTACGAGGTCGGCTGCCCCAAGAACATCGCGCGGGTGCTGCAGGTCAAGGAGACCGTGCAGGAGTTCAACAAAGACTGGCTCATGCAGTTTTTCATCAACGGCCGGAGCCAGTACCCCGGCTGCACCCGGGTCAAGAAGATGTCGACCGGCAGCGTCCACGACGTCGAGGCCCTGCAGAAGAACTTCCAGCTCGAGGTCGGCGACGTCATGTGGCGCGACGTGATCACGGGCGACGTCACCTACTACAACCGCCAGCCGTCGCTCGCGCGGTCGGCGCTCGGCGTCCACCGCGTCATCGTCCTGGAGTCGGAGGCCGAGAAGACCCTGCAGATGAACGTCGCGGCCTGCGAGTTCTACGGCGCAGACTTCGACGGCGACCAGATGTCGGTCATCGTGCCGAGCGAGATCATGGCGAGGGTCGAGTCGATCATCCTGTCCTCGGTCACCGGCTGGTTCATCTCGACCAAGAACTCGAGCCCGGTGAGCGGCGAGATCCAGGACTCGATCATCGGGATGGCCGAGATGACCAAGAACGGCGTGCTCATGGACCGGTTCCACGCGATGACCATGCTGCAGACGGTTGGAATCAGCCCGCTGGCGGTGCCAGCGTGGTCATCGCCATCGTCGACCGGAGCACAGGAGGACCGGTCGACGATGGCGGGCCGGGAAGTCGTCTCGCTGCTGTTCAGGAAGTACCCGTTCGACTTCTCCAGGAAGCCAACGGTCAACGTCGACGTCTACAAGCCGTACACCAGGTTCGCCCCGGACGAGCTGATGGTGACGGTGGACGAGGGCACGATGGCCTCCGGCATCCTCGACAAGGCCTCGATCGGCACCGGCGCCAACGACGGCGTGTTCCACATGATTTTCAAGCGCTACGGGGCGAAGGTGGCGTTCGACATGATCTACGCCGTCCAGCAGATGGCGTTCCAGTTCCAGTACAACCGCGGCTTCACCATCTCGCCCATGGACATGATCGTCTTCGACCGGCAGGCCGAGGACATCCGCGCGATCGTGGGGGGCCTGAACAAGGAGTCCGACCTCATCAGCGACAAGCTCGTGGCCGGCAACCTCCCGCCGCCTATCGGCATGACCGTGCACCAGTTCTACGAGATGTCGCAGCTGGGGGCCCTCGTCGTGCCCGACAACATCCTGAACCCGATCCTCGAGAACATCTGCACGAACTCCAACGGCTTCTTCCGGCTCATCGCCCACGGCTCCAACGGCACGAAGGCCAACCTGATCCACATCATGGGGATGATCGGCCAGGTCGTCATCAAGCAGGAGCGGTTCGGCGAGCTCTTCGGCTTCCGCCGGACGCTGCCGACGTTCCCGCGATTCGCCACCGATCCGGCGGCGAGCGGCTTCGTGGCGAACTCCTACATGCACGGGATGGGCTCGTCCGAGTACTTCTTCTCGGCGATGAACGGGCGCTACGACCTGATCACCCGGGCGCTCATGACTGCCGTCACCGGCTACTTCCAGCGCAAGGCCATGCTCTGCCTGCAGTCGATCGTTGTTGACAACCGGCGCAGGTGCGTGAAGGGCGAGAAGGTATACAGCCTGCTCTACGGCGACAGCGGCTTCGACACGCGGAAGGTGCACGGCGTCGTCTTCAACACGGTCATGATGTCGGACCGGGAGGTCGGCGAGGCCTACGCGGAGGCGGCGGCGGCGGCCAGGAAGTTCGGAAGCCGGAAGTTCGACGCCGTGCTGGCCGGCATCGTTGCCGACCGCGACGAGTACCGGAAGATCTTCATGCGCGTCGAGAACATGGCGTTCAACCAGCCGATGCACTCCAAGCGCTACCTTCCCGTCGACGTGCGGTCGCTCCTGAAGCGGAAGCCCAAGACGCCGGTCTCAACGCTCGTCGAGTACGACGAGATGGTCGACCGGCTGCTGGCCGGGATCGAGGACATGCCTTACGTCTACACGAACGAGATCCAGGAGAAGCGCCGCGCGCCGCCGCCCGAGAAGTACGTGAGGGCTTGCTTCCTCCTGCAGATGCACCTCCGTGCGTGCGTCGCGGCCGAGCTGCACAGGCTCGACCTCGGCACGCTCGGCCGCGTTCTCGAGGAGACCAGGTACCAGGTCGCCACCTCGTTCATCAGCTACGGCATAGCCGCCGGGGTGCTCTCCTCGCAGAGCATCTGCGAGCCGCTGACCCAGTACATGCTCGACTCGCACCACAGGTCCGTGACCGAGGCCACCAACAAGACCGGCATGACCCGGGTGAACGAGATCTACGGCGCCAAGCCGATCGAGAAAGAGCAGTCGTCGGAGATGCTCCTGCGGGTCCTGCCCGAGTACGAGGGGGACAAGTACAAGGTCCAGGAGATCGCGAACAACATCAAGTTCATGTCGCTGCGCCAGTTCGTGCGATCGTACTCTGTCCTCTTCGAGCCCTACAAGGCGTTCGAGTACCCGAAATACAAGGACGACGCGGCCTGGGTGCTCGACTACGAGAAGCGGTTCCGGGTGTCGCAGCCGGCCGGGAGCGAGCTGACCAACTGGTGCGTCTGGGTCGAGATCAACAGGTCGGCGATGATCCTGAACTCGATATCGCTCGAGACCATCGTCAACCGACTCCGTCAGGTCCACCCGAGGCTGTTCATCGTCCACACCTCCGAGAACGTGCCGAGCGTGCGCGTGCGCATGTACCTCACCAACGGCATGTTCGGCTCGGCGGCGTCGAAGGGAGGCGGCCAGCAGAGCGTGGCCAAGGTCCGGGCGCTCGTGGGAGACTTCCTCGACACGACGATCAGGGGCGTGCCAGGAATCCTCGACGCCAACGTCGAGACGGTGGTCCGGCACGCGGTCGTGGCCGGGACCGGCGAGTGCGCCAGGAAGACGATCTACGTCATCAAGACGATCGGCACGAACATGCACCGGATCGTGCGCAACAAGTTCGTCGTGGCGAGCCGCGCGCTGACGTCGTCGGTCGGCGACACCTTCTCGCTCCTCGGGATCGAGGCGGCGCGGCAGAAGATCATGAGCGAGACCGCCAGGTTCATGGGCGACCGGGCGCCCAACCTCGCCCACCTCATCGTGAGCGCCGACGCGATGACGCAGACCGGCCGGGTCACCTCCTTCGAGGCCGCCGGGATGGCCGCGCGCGACAAGACGGACGTGTTCTCGCGGATGCTCATCGGCGACCCGATCAAAAACATAACCGACGCCACCGTGGCGTGCACCAAGGCCAAGGTCTCCGGAGTCGCCGGGAAGCTCATCCTCGGCACGACGCCCAGGCTGGGCACGCGGTACAACAGGGTCTACGTCGACAGGGAATTCGTCGAGAAGAACGTCGTGAGCATCGAGTCGGTCTTCGATGAGTTCGCTGAGACGTTGTAGAACCGATTGCGAAACAAAAAAAAGTGTTTTTTTAAGGGCTACAACGTCTCCCGGGGAGACGTGCGAACAGCGAAGCACTCGGCGAACGCCCTGGCCACGGGGTCGCCCTCTGGGCCGTCTTCGTACGTCCTGAACGCCGAGGCCTTGGGCTGGAGAGGCTTTCCCGTCGTCTTCGACAGCTCGGCGTACTCGACCGTGATCGGCTTGCCGGCGAAGTCCCGCTCGAAACGGGTCACCGGCCGGCCGGCCGTTGGTACGAGCTCTCCGAGGCACTGGAAGAGCCTCCTGCGGTCGGCGTTGCTGATGTCTTTGGGGACTACGCTGAACCTCGCCGCGGCCGTTTGCTCTCCCCTGAACGGTGTCCGTTCAGTGGGAATCATCGGGACCTCGCAGACCCAGATGACGGCCCCTTTGTCCTTGCCTTTTCCTTCCGTGTAGCCCACTACAGGGAACTCGTCGTCGTGCGTCGGCTTGATCTTGACGGCGTTGGAGCTGTGGTGGTTGTTGTACGAGTACTCGTACGCCTCCCAGTCTTTGCGGAGCACCAGGCCCTCGTAGCATTCTCTGATCGACATGGCGAGCAGTTCGTCGACCTGGTCCTGGTCGGCCGCCGGGAAGTTCTCGACGCGGAACACATGGGACGACGAACTGCCGGAGCGAGCGAAGATGCCGTCGAGGTACCTCTGACGGGCGGAGCTCGGGCGGTCCGGCGCGCCAGGAAAGAAGCAGTCGAAGACATAGTAGTCCAGGAGGCGATCGTCCGACCCCGCGGGCGTGGATTTCCTCGCCTGTCCCGATATCCAGTTGAGCGGCCGGCCGTGGACATACGCCTCGCCGTCGAGGTAGACCGGGCTGTCTTCCGGCCTGGCCTCGTCTGCCTCGGCCGAGAAGAGTTCCAGCAGCTCGCGTTTGATGTGCTCGAGCCCTGGGTAGATGTTCTGCGTCCTCCCCGAGTACAACTCCACGGCAGCAGGCGCGGCCGTGGCCCTGTCGGGACTGGAGAAGACTGGCCTGGCCACCAGCCGGACGCCGTTGTACTTCCGCTGGGCCGTGACCCCGCGGTCGAAATCGTCTTGCGTTATCGTCGAGGACGCGGTCTCGCCCTCCTTCTTTATGAGCATCGGAGGGGGGCGGAGCAGTTCAGTGATCCCGTCCGATTCCTCCCGAATGAAAGCAACGGGCAGAGCCGGCGCGGCCGCGCGGCGCGACCTCTTCGTGTACCTGTTGTACATGCCCAGGGCGTCCCGGAAAGCCTGCGACAGCGCGTTGGTGGCGTTCGTCCTGCCGGCGTTCTTCCCGCGGTCGACCAGCGTCGGCACCGCGTCCCGGATCTTCCCGCCCTCCTGCTGGGCCTCGACTGTGATCTCGCCGCGGAAGCCGGCCGGCAGGATCGCGGCGCTCTGGAGGTAATCGACCAGCATCGGTATCGCGGATCCGTCTGCGTCCAGCAGGCGCACCCGGACCGTCCAGAGGTTGGTGGCACCCCGGCCCGTCGCGGTCCTGACTGTCGGGAACGCGTACGCCGTCCGGTCGGCCGAGAACGAGCCCGCCACGGTCCCGTCGGCGATCGCCAGGGCCATGTCTGGTATGCTCACGTGTACTGAAGCCATGGTTTCGCATATGATTACATATATGTGCGTTCACTTTTACACAATTGAATTATCCGGGCGGTAATATATAAGTAACACTCGGTATCACATGGAAACAATCGGGAGCAGCAGGGGGGTGACGTTGGAAACATTGATCGACGCTTACGGATCGGAGGTGGAGAACCTCCGGCCGGGCCAGGCCGCCGAACTCGAGGTCAGGTTCGGTTCCGTCGACTACGAGGTCTTCGAGACCGCGCTGGTCGGCCTCCTCGAGAAAAAAATACCCGTCGGCGACCCGGAGCTGGTCCAGACCGTCGAGTCGGTCAGCAGAGGCGGCCGCAAGGACGAGAAGCTCATCCGGACGATCGCGTTCAGGGGGGGCAAGCCGGAGTCGCAGATTTACAGCGCGAAGACGCGGATCGGCCCGCCCTTCCGCACGACCGCCGGGACGATGCCCCACAGCGTCGTGCTCTCGGTCGAGTCGCCGACACCCAGATTCATCATCGACTCAGACTGCCTGGTCCGCCTGAAGACCAGGCTGAGGTTCCTGTACGCGACGAGATGGTCGGTCGACCTGACGATAGCGCGTCAGGTCTCAGGAAACCAGGCCAAGTTCGTCTCGAACGCCATCAGAGATCTCATGGTCAACCCCGGGGACTACCCCGCCGCCGAGGTCCTCGGCGTCCTCGGGCTGTCGCAGCCCGCAGGGGTGGCGGAGACGCGGACGAAGACCTCGGCGAGGAGGAGCCTGTTCCAGTACGAGATCGAGATCGAACTGGTGAACGCCGGCCCGGCCAGCTTGACGGCGGCCGACGTGGAAGAGGTTGTGGCCGCCGTCTCCGGAATATTCAGCAAGGACTACGCGAACGAGGTTGCCTACCGGGAGGAGCTCTACTATGCGGCCAAGTACGTCGTTTCGGACCCGGCGCTCCTCCGGCAGTTCAGACACGATAAGGGGCTCAGGGCTCTCACTCCGCAGCCCATCTCGCTGACCAGGTTTTCTTACGGCGAGATATTCCCGCCGCTCAGCTATTTCATCACGGACAAGGCCGACGGCGAGCGAGCGCTCGCGAGTCTCCATGACGGCAAGTGCGTGGTGATACTCTCCGGCGTGATCCACGAGTTCCCGACCAGCATTCCGGCCGGCTCAGCCCCGGCCAGGGCCACGATCCTCGACGGCGAGGCCGTCGTCCGGCGCGCCGAGCCCTCGGCCGACCCGGAAATCTCCTTCTACGCGTTCGACATCGTCATCCTGAACGGGGAGAACGTCTCGCGCCTGGAGTTCAGAGACCGGGTCGGGATGATCGGCACAGGAGTCGATGCCTTCGCCTCTGCAGGGGCGTCGGTGCCGGGCCAGCGCCTCCAGATCACCCCGAAGAAGTTCTTCCACCTCGAAGACCGCGAGATGCTTGAGGCCCAGTTCGAAGCCGTCCGCCGCGCCGAGTACCCGTACAAGACCGACGGGCTGATCCTGACCGAGCCCGGGAAGTCCTACAGGAACACCCAGTCGTACAAGTGGAAGGACGCCCGCGACGCCACGATCGACTTCTTGCTCCGGCGGTGCCCGCCGAGCGTCCTGGGGAAGTACCCGTTCGTGGCCAAGCCCAAGCACGAGGTCTACTTACTGTTCGTGGGCATCAACCTGTCCATGATGAACCGGCTGGGCATCGTCCCGTGCCCAGGCTACGAGGAACTGTTCGGTTCTTTGCAGGGCGGCAGAGGTGACCAGCAGGCGGCCGACAACTACGTGCCCATACAGTTCGCCACGTCGGACAACCCTTATTCGTACATCTACCAGCACCCGATGGGTTCGTTCCGAGACCGGCCGGATGCTCTCCACCTCGCAGACCTCGACTCGAAGGTCGTCGAGATGCGGTGCAGCAGGATGCCGGCGCCTCCGGAGCCACCCGAGTGGGAGATCGTGCGGCTCCGGGAGGACAAGCAGCGGGACGGCGGCCAGGCGAACTACAACAACATCCAGACCGCCGAGAGCGTCTGGATGACCCTGGTCGACCCGTTCCCGTTCGCCGAACTGTACGCGCCAACCAAGAGCTACTTTCTCGAGGTCAAGTCGGCGGCGCACAAGGCCCACACGGCCGTGACGTCGACACTCAAGTCCGAGAAGATCAGGTCGATCGCCCACGCGGGCTGGGTCGTCGACCTGGGCGCAGGCAAGGGCCAGGACCTGAAACGGTACATGGACGCCCAGGTGCAGAACCTCATCGCCGTCGACCAGGACAGGACCGCACTGACCGAGCTGATCCGCAGGAAGTACGCCAGCGCGAGGTCCAGGCGCGAGACGGCCCGCAACCCGACGTCGGTCAGGGTCGTCGTCTCGGACCTGTTGGCGGACGGGCCGGGCGACGTGCTGGCCAAAGCCAGAGCCGTGGGCCTGCCCGCGAGCGGGGCCGACGCCGCCGTCAGCAACCTCAGCGTGAGCTACTTAGCCGGCAGCACGAAGGCGCTCGAGAACTTCGGCTCCATCTGCCAGGCGCTGGTCAAGGTGGGTGGGAAGCTCATCGTGACGACGTTCTCAGGCGCCGAGGTCATCGGCCACCTGAAGGGGCTGCGCGTCGGGGAGAAGTGGGACCTGTACGACGGCGACGTCGTGAAGTTCTCGGTCCAGAAGATGTTCCAGTCCGACGCCCTCCAGGCCGCCGGCCAGAAGATCAGGACGATGCTTCCTTTCAGCCGAGGCCACTACTACGAGGAATATCTGGTGAACATCGATGAGCTGGTGAAGGTCCTGGCCGACAGACAGTTCGTCCTGAACGAGACGACGATGGTCAGGGACTTCGTCCCCGAGTTCCAGGTCAGGAACCCCGAAATGGCAGCGTCTCTGACGGAGAGCGACCGGACGTGGCTGTCCATGCAGGTGCAGCTGACATTCACGCGGGCAGAAAAAACGACCCGACGGATTCGCAAGCGCGCCTGAGAATCGAGGACGTGTCTTTATCCAATCACATTTTTGTGGGTTCGTAAGGATATCCGATTCCGTCGGATCGGGCGGGAACCAGCTTCGCTGGTTCTGGCTTTGCCCCTTATTTTTTAGGCGCCCTAGTACATTATCCCGTCCTGCGACGTCCAGCCGAGGCGTCTCGACTCCTCGCCGATCGGTTGGCGGATCCTGGACATGTCCCAACCCCTGTTGGATCCCTCGTACTCGAAGCTCTGCAGCGTCTCGCCGTTGTCGGTCTCCTGCGCGACCGCCAGCCGGCTGATCCGGTTGAACCTCGGTATGCCTACGTACCGCTGGGCGCGGCCGCCGTCCCAGACGTCGATGTTCTTCATGCGAGTTCCTCCGGAAATCAGTTCGGCGCGGCCCAGCGTCGAGGTCGGGCCGCGGCTGATCCAGTCGAGGACGTTCGAGGCCGCGCGCTCGTCGTATGAGCGCCGCTTCCCGGCGGCGGCGCGCGGGTCCCGGATCGAACCGTCGTTGAAACTTCGCTCCTCCGTGATCTCGTACGCGGGCCCGCTGTCGTTCAGGTGCTCGAAGCCGGGCGGCCTGAGGTAGTCGCCCACGAACATCTGGTAGCTCAGCGGCTCGTTCTGGTCGTCGAATGGCCTGGGCTTGCCCTCGAAGTCATACCACGCCGTGTTCACGAACTGCATCTTGTCGCGGTAGAACGCCGTGTTGATCCGGCGGATCTCGTGCCAGACGTTGCCGGCGGGGCGACTCATCCCCCGCTGCCCGAGGTCGTCCGAGTCGAGGAGGTCGCGGGCCCGCTCGTAGCTCATGACGCTGTCCCTCAGCGTGTCGAGGACGTACGCCCTCGTGGCCGGCATCGCCTCCTCCGAGATCGCCCGGCCGAACACCTCCCGGAGGTACTCGACGTTCTCCCTGGACTGGAACTGGTCGAGCACGCGCCGCCTGAACCTGTCGGGCTTGCGGATGAGCCCAGTGGCCTTCGTGTACCTCTTCTCGGCCCATTCGAGATCCTGGGCGTTGACGGTTTCGGCGTAGCTTCCTTCCATCCCGCTCTATTATATCCATGTTGAAATAAAGTAGACATTCAGAAATAATGCCGAACAGGAAGCAGTCCCCAGCTAGAAGGGACACGAAGGTGTCGGCGGGCATCGTCCTGTTCTGCCGCGACGGATCCGGGGCGGCTCCTGGGAATCGAACGAACTGCGAAGCACTGGCCTGCGGGCTCCGAAACGGCAAAGCCGTTTCGGCGTGCGAAGCACTGCGGGCCCTCGTTGTCAGGAAACGATTCACTTACGCGTTCTCGGAGTTCGTCCACGGGAAGTACTCGAGGTTCGCGGCGCGTCCGATTTCTGGGAGTCAGCACGGATCCCGGAAATCATCGGGAGCTCTCGCCAGGATGTTCGCCAAGATGACGACCGCCGAGCTCCTCGACATCCAGAGCCTGAACTTCGACATGATTTGGTCGAGGCTCTGGCACGGCAGGACCGACGGCGAGACTTACCGGCGACGCCGCGCGAAGTTCGAATCGCTCGTCCTCCACGACGGAGGCCGTGCGGTCCGCAGCGCGGTCGGCGCGGTGGACGTCAAGTCCACGGTCCCCTGGGAGATCCCCAAGGGCCACAAGCAGTTCAGCTCCGAGACCGACCTGTCGTGTGCGATCCGGGAGCTCGGTGAGGAGACCGGATTCAGGCACGACAGTTTCGTCGTGCTGCCGAACTTCTCGCGAGTCGTGTCGTACACCCAGCACGGCACGCGGTACGTGACGACGTATTTCCCAGCGATCCTGAAACCAGGGCGCTCCGCCCGGTGTCGGGGCAACTCCGACTGGCGCGTGGCTGTACCGATGGCCAACAGGCAGATGGTCGCCGAGATAAGCGAGATCCGGTGGATGGACGTCAACGACATCCGCATGGTCGACGACGAGCACAAGCACCTCGAGACGACGATCCGACCATTCTTCAAGTACGCGAAAAAACACCTGAGGTTCTCCTGGGACGACTGCTCTAAGAAGGCGACGATGTGTCCTTCTCAAGGAGCCTGCGTTTGAACACCTCGTACATGTACTGCCGACGGGACTCGTCGGCTCTGTCGCCCAGCTCCTCGACCTCTTTTTTCGCGTCTTCGGCGAGCTTCTTGAACTCCTCGGTCTCTTCGTCCAGCGACTTGTATATGCTCCGTCTGAACTCGGCCACCGCGCCGACCGGAGCCCTCGGATTGCGGTACCTGTACTGGAACACGAGGTATTCCGACTGCAGTCGCATGAACTCTTCTCGGCTGTTGACCTCTTTGCACTTCTCCTTGTACCATCTCAGGTAGTTCCTGAAGGCGCCGATTGAGAAGTCCTTCGTTAGAACCATCCACTGGAGAAGAACAGGAAAACTGTACTTGAAATCTGGATGGGCCGATTGGATCCGTCTCAGAAGATCCTCGGATGCGGCCTCGTTTTTCGGGTCGACGCCGGCGTCTTCGATCTCTTTCCATATCGCCCGCCCCTCCACCTCGATTTCCTCGATCGTGGCCTTACGCGAGTCGCTGGTGACGTTTTCGATCATGCTCATCTTAAAAAATCTATATGTGTTACTGCTAATATCTCTAACATGGCGCTTCGGTCAGTCCTCGAACTTCGAAAGCTCGGTGGACAAATCGATAACTGTCTCTTCCAGCATGGAGGCCACGTCGATCGGCTCGGACATCATGGATGCCACATCGGTCGGGTCGATCGGGTCAGCCACGTTGATCGGCCCGGCAATCATGGATGCCACATCGGTCGGGTCGATCGGGTCAGCCACATCGGCCGGCTCGAGCTCTTCGTCGGAATCTTCTTGACCGCCGTGGAAATTGAACGGGAATATCTTGATTGATTCTCGTAATTTCTCGAACGCTCCGACGACTGGTACGCCGTCGAGATTGCCGAGATTGCCGAGATTGCCCCTCAGTTCGCTGACAAAATCCTCGTAGTCTTCGTCGGGGTATTCTGTACTGTCGACAATACTCAATGCACTAAGATTTTTTTCGTCGCCGTCCGGGTCGGTCTCGTAGTCGCCTCCTGCTATTATGTAATCCATGTATCCTCTGTATATTCATGGACGAAATTCTAATTCGTTAATTCAAAATCGCGGCCATCACGGGAGCAATCCCTTTTTGAGTTTATTCAGACGCGCGTTGACCAATGTGTACATCTCGCGCAACACCTGTTTATCCTGTATCTGGCCCATATCGATGTTGATCTCTTTGTCTGTCTTGCTGAACACCGTGGATTCGAGCCTATTGAGTTTTATGATGTTGTAGAGGCTGCGTTTGCCCCAATCGTCGAGGAGACAGCCGTTCCTGACGATGAAAGTTCGCATCTCCGTGCAGCTTGGGTTGCTCATCTGGGTCTTCATAACCGACCGATAGGGATCTTTAATTCGGTGAAAAATAAGGAGGCACTTAAAAAATTTCGTTCGCTCATTTGTTGACTCGGACCATCCGCATCGCCTGCCAGATGTTCTCGTGAGACTCGATGGCATTCTCGTCGAATTTTTCGACCAGCTGCCGGGTGGCCTTCAGGAACGTGTATATGTTGTGGAGGAACAGACCGAAGGTCGTCGTCGGCGTCCCAACAATCTCCAATGATTTCCTCAGGGAATCGGCGGATCCGATCGGCTTCTTCGAGACCAGAGGAGACGACCTGGCGATGCTCAGGTCGCGGTACCATATCCCTTCGAGCATCACGCTCTGCTCCGCGTCCGGGCGTGAGAAGTACTCGGAGAGGAAGTTGATGATGTTCACGGTCACCGATTCCGGATCCGACGGCTTGCCGGATTTCGGCCCCGCCCAGGTGGCCGAGTCGCCCGACATCTCCGTCCCGATTCCTGTTCCCGGCGCTGGCGCCAGCAGATCCTCGAAGAACAGGAGCCGTTCTTTCCTGCCCTTGTCTGCCTGGATCTCGGCGCGCTTGTCCAGCTCGGACTGGACGGCTTCAACGAACGGCGCTATGTCGGACCGCCTGATCTTCCCGGCATTCGACAGCCGGTATTCGGGAGAGGAGCAGTCTCTCGTTAGCATGACCCCGATTGCGCTCATCGTCGACTGCATCGGGGGGTACCAGATGGTGTGTATCCTCAGGGCCACGGTCTGGCCGACGGCCACGGTGTCGGCCGGGCCCGACACGTTCAGGACAGTGAAGACTACCGGGCCGTTCTCGTCGTCCTTCTCGAGCCGGCCTATGAGGAACTTGCCCCTCTCCACGATCTTGATGCCGACGACGATGTCCCACTGGCTGTAAATCACGACCGTGGCCGTGAACTGGACGTTGATCCGGCCGCTCGTCTCGAGGTTGCTCGTGTCGATCTCGCAGTCGGACACCCTGTCGATTTTCGTTATCTTGGTCACGTAGCAGCCTTTGTAGCAACGCCCTTCGTATTCGTGGCGGACCTGTTTCTCGACATGCTTGTCGTAGCTCGAACAGAAGTCGATCGGCCTGCGGATCGGCAAGGATACCTCGAACGTTTTGGAGACCAACATTCCCGGCGCGTCTGTGTGAATACGACGTGTATACAATGTGCTTAACAAAAACTGTCTTCAATTTAAGGAACTTTGGAAAGCACGGGGAGGCGGTCGTTGAACAGGTACATCCACCGGACCCCGTTATCCATGCCGTTCTTCTTGCGCTCCTCCAGCTCCAACGACAGCAACGCCAGGTATATGCTCTTGCACGGGTCATCGGCAGTCTTCACCAGGAGGGGTGGTTGGGCGCCCCTCGCGTGCCTGACGAGACGGGCGAGGTACGCGAGCTGCTTCTCGCGCGGCACGGTGCCGCAGACCATCCCCCGGTCGATCGTCCTGGTGTCTTTGACGTCGCGCAGGATGAGGCTCAGGGGTTGTCGGATCTTGAACTTCATGTGGGTGTCCTTTTTGTCGAGGAAGCCCACGATGATCTCGTTCTCGTTGAACCGGTCGGACCTTCCGGCCAGGGAAGACCTGGGCTGCTCCCGCCACCCAGAAGACGGGCTCCAGACGTGGACCGAGTCTCTCGTGTAGTAGCCGACGGGAGCGCTCCCGGCGGCCATCTTCCGGCTCCCGGCCGCGTCCACGACGTCGCGGTCGTAGAGCATGAGCCTGGCCTTCTCATACAGCGCGGCCAGGTCGGCGAGCGCCCCCAGGCCGGCGCCGGACTCGACGATCCTCTGCATCATGGCGTAGTGGAAATCGTCGTTCTGCTCGGCCAGCGCGAACTCGATCGCCACCCGGCCGGCCGCATTTCGGGAGTCCGTCGCGTACCGCTCCGCGAACGAAGCCAGCATCGTGTCGAGCATGCTCGTCGTGTGGCTGTCCTTGATGTACCCCTCGAGGGGTATTTCTATCGGGTCGGTCATTGGGGCTTCCCTGGAGTAGACCTCGACGTCCACGATCGGCTCGCCGGAGGCGCCCAGAGGGACGAGCACGTAATAGACGGCAGCCAGCTCCTGGCCGACGGCCACGACGGAGTTCTCGGACCTCACCCGCATGACCTGCTCGAGGGCCAACGCGAAATTCTCCTCGGCGATGCCGGAGGTGTCTTCGTCAACTCCGTGGTCGGCGCCGGACCGGAGCACGGCGCCGTACAGGTCGTCGTATGTCCACACCCTGCGGAGCCTGAAGAGGCCCCAGATTACGCTCTTGATCGTCTCGACCTCTTCGGTCGAGTACCCGTAGGCGTAGAAGGTCCCAAGAGCGTGCGAAACACTGCCCCTTGATTTCTTTCGGTGAATTCCTTCGGAATTCGGGGCCGGCTCGACCGCCGGGACGTACGGGAGCGCGTCGAGCGTCGGCTCCGCAGTTCTTCGCACGCCGAAGACGCGCTTGATCTTCGGGTAGTTCGTGTAGGCGTCGACGGCGTACTGCCAGATCGCGCGGTTGATCTTCTGGATGACGAGGTACTCATGCATCTTGTCGGCGTACTTCGCCAGCTCGAACGACCGCGAATCGCGACTCCCGGAAATCGACGTGACGTAGATTTTGATCCGGACGTTCCGGTCTTCGGGGGCGAGCTGGCGGTGCGAGCCCGAGCGGATGACACGGCCCATGATCTGGACCAGCGTGGATATGTCCGGGGGGGCCGACAGGATCAGCTCGTGCCGGACGCAGCTGAAGTCGAAGCCCTCGCGGATGATCCGCGAGCCGAGGAGCACCCGGCACATGTTCCCGTCGACGTTGGCGGGGGAGTTGAACTTATCCAGGCTCCTCCTTATCGTGGACTTGTCGACGTTGTAGTGGATGGAGACGAATCTCGCCGGCTCGAACTGGTGCGAACGGTGTCCCTTCCGGGCGTGGCCGCAGACGGCGCACATCGTCCCGTCCGTGGGGGTCGACGATTCGTCGATGAAGCCCGAGTACCTTAGGATCTCTTCCAGGAGGAGGACTCCAGACATCTGCACGCGGTCGTGATACACCAGGACCTTCCCGGGGCCGGCCCTGATGATCGCCACGAGGTCCCTGACCATCGTGGCGTACTTGGCCGAGTACCTCCCAAGGCCTGAGCCGAGCCAGCTCCCGCTGATGATGGGCGTCCGCTCGGCCGCCTGCGCCCACTTGACCACCACGCCGGTTTTCTCCATCCACTCGGGGGACGCGCGCGTGATCTTCTCGACGATCTCGTCGCTCCTCACGAGGCCGTGCGCGGCCGATCCAGGGTTCGGGAACGCGACGTCGTATGCGCTGTACGCGTCGACCGGGACCGACGCGGCCTCCGGGCCGAGGGCCGTCTCGATGCTTTTGCGCTGGTACGCCCCGGCCTCGCAGACTTCGAACTTCAGGTAGGGGATGCTCGCGTAGGACTGGCCGACGAATATGCGCTCCGGGTACGACGCCACGTTCGTGTCGATCAGGAAGGAGACACGGCCGACAGTCAGCGCCGAGATCTCCTCGAGGGCGCCCCGCCTCAGCACCGAGACTGCCCTGGCCGACTCCCTCGCGCCCGCTGGCTTGGCGCTCTCAACGAAGAAGTCGGCTTTCTTCAACGGGGGGTCGTACCCTCCCGCGATGAGGTCTTCTCGCGGGACGAGCAGGTTGAGGAGGTCGACGATCTCGGTCGCGCTGCCCGTCATCGGAGTGGCCGACAGGAACAGCACCCTGGGGGGGACAGCGGGGCTGCCGGCCGCCGACAGCGTGTCGAGCACGTACTGGATCGCCACACCGTAGGTGTTCTTCTCCTTGATGTTGTACACGTTGTGGATCTCGTCGACGATAATCAGGCTTCCCTGCAGGGCGTCGACGAGCTCGGCGTTGAGCGCGATGAGCTTCTCCTCGACGGCCTTCGCGATTGCCTGGCGCGCGTCCTCCAGGCTCTCCGACTGGGTGTAGACTTTCTGGACGTCGAACCCAGTCCTGGCCCCGGCGCTCGTCCGAACGAACACACGGTTCGCGAACTCTTTGAACCCGTAGAACTGGTAGTATCCGCCCCGGCCGACGTCGGTGATGCGCCGCCTGAGGGCCCCCATGTAGGCGGCGTAGTTCTTCAGTTCCACGGCGCCCTGGGCCACGGCGAGGCCCACCCGTCGGAGCTCCGTGAGCTCGGCCGAGCTGATGAACTTGTACTCGACCCGGGAAAGCATCCTGTCGATGAAAATGTCCTTGGTGAAGCCGATGACGAACACCCTGGTCCTGGGGGGGTCCACTGACGGGGAGAATTTGAAGTACGCCCTGCTTATCACGATCGCCGCGTCGGTCTTTCCAGTCCCTGTTGCCCAATTCAGGAAGAACCTGAGGTACCTCGTGTGCGGGTTCTGGAACTCGGCCACGAACCTCTGCTCGGCGTGCGCTCGGAAGCCCGTCAAGACGCTGGCGTCTTTCTCGTCGGGCGGCGGGACGCTGAACCTGGAGAACTCCTTCCGCGAGGCGATGTCTTCGAGGAAGCCTACGGACTGCTCTTCTGAGATCGTGCCGAGGTCTGGCAACGCTGGGTACGCCATGTTCAAGTGGTGCGTTCGCGATCGACCCTATGTATACGATTGATCATCCGATGAACAATATATGCGGAAGAAAAAATGTAAGGGGTTTTGCCCCTTATGAGCCCCACGGAAATAAGGGGGCGAGAACAGAGCTCCCTAAAAAATGCAGCGTATGTCGGCTCAGTCGAAGGCCTCGTCGAGCTGATCTGACAGCTCGTCGATGTCGGCCGAGTACTTTTCGCCCTCCTCCAATGACTTCCTCGGGAAATCGGCGGAGTCGTCGAACCGCACCCGCTTCTTGGCGCCGGACCTGAACGCGCTGGCCTTTTTGCCGTCCCGTTTCCAGAATATCAGCGACGGGAAGTAGTTGTCGGCCAGGATCATCCAGACAATCAAGACTAACATAAAGATCACCAAGCCCAGGAACACTTTCGGATGGTTCCTGACCGTCCCCGCCATCGACTCGAAAATATTCGACGGATTACTCGTTGCTGTTTCGCTCATTCTTAAGATGCAGGTTCACTTGTATAATAGGAATTACCTAAACGTTCTGAACGTCAAAAAATAACGGACGGTTGCTCGTGCCCGTTAAAAAAGTTAATGCACTGTTCAGACCGCATAAGGTAGGGTAGATTCTTAGACTCCGGCGAAGTTCGAGTTGATCGGATCGGCATCTGTGTCGTACGAGATGTTGCCGGCCCCGACCGCGTTGACGACGTGCGCCTCGTTGACCGCGTCAGAAGAAAATCCGCAGAGGCCGTTTTTTACCATCGAGAGCGTGCCGGCCTGGCCGTTGCGGACCAGCTTGTTGTATTCGGGGTTCCAGCTCTTCGCCTGGTAGATTGCCAAATTCTTGCCGACGTCGACTCCGGACTCCGCGCCCGACGCGCTCGCTCCTCCCATCTGCCAAATGCCGTTGTTGCCTCCGGTGTGAAGGTTGTTGCTACCGAAGCCAGCCTTAGCGGGCCAGACACACTTCCAGATGATGAAGATGAGGAGGACGACCACGATCACGATCAGGATGATGATCGACAGGGCAGCATACTTGGGATTGTTGCTTACTGATGTTGACAGCCAATTCATAACTCAACAGATACGCGACTATATGATATGGAAAAAAGAAATCCGGAAAAAAATCCGAAAGGTATTCGACGGACGCGTTGTTTCCAGCCGTACGGGCGGCGTCTACGACATCAGCGCCGAGTATTTGTCGCTGTCGGGATGTCCTTGGAACACATGAGGCGAGAGCGCGCCTCCCATGTTGAGGGCGGCGACCTCGGCCCCGGCTTCGGGCTCCATCAGCCCGCCCGAAGCCACGCACGTCGGCAACCCATCGTTGTTCCCACCGACGGCCATGTTCTCGTAGGTGGAGTACGCGCTGTCGTACTGCGGAGAATATTCGTCGTACTTCGTCATGCCTTCGTGTGGAGCGAAGATGAAGTGATAACCTTCCTTCTTCTTGCAGAAGAAGATGATGTATACGATCTCGAGGATCAGAATGACCACCAGTGCAAAGAACAAGCACAGATAGTAATCTGGATGCAGGTTGGCGAAACTCTCGAACAGCATTTGGATCACCTGATATAAATACCGCGCAAAAATAAACGAAATAAATAAAAAATGAATTGAACCGTTCGCTTAATGGTATATGATGGAGAAATACGAACCGTATGAAGTGTACAAAAATATTTCGAGCTATTTGAAAATTCGGAATTTGAAAACGAACGAGAAATTCGACGTCAGCTCGGATGATTTCATCAACACGTTCGAGCACATCGGATTCTATAAGATTGACGCGATTTCCGAACGCGCGAAATCGACCGGCCGCGCCGTTCTGATCCTCATCGTGTACTCCGAGTCGAACTACATCGCAAGAGGGGCGAGCTTCCGCGACCTGATCGCCACGAAGAAATGGGACGAGGCGATAATCATCGTCCCGAGAATGTTCTTCGCGAAGAAAAACATGCTCGACCAGGCGAGAGACCTGTACATGAACGCCAAGGATCACCGAGGGTTCCTCGGAGTCTATCCATACGGGATTTTCTCCCTCGTTGTTCCCGACCACGAAGGTGTGCCGAAGCACACAGTGATGAGTTCGGAGGAGGCCAACGCGTTTCTCGCACAGGATAAAGTGAGAAGGGAGGACCTCCCTTGCATCTCCGTGTCCGATCCTGCGGTCGTTTGGATAGGCGGACGGCCTGGCCAGCTGATCAAAATCATTCGCGATTCAGAAATCGCTGGGCCTGCGATGTCTGTCAGGTACGTCGTCGACGCGGTCGACATGGGTGCCGACATCTATCGTGGTCAGCTGTAGGGAAATCTCCTCGATGTTCTCCCTTCTGGCGTCGAGGAATCCGTCCTCCTTCTCGACTGGAATGACATGCAAGTCGAATATCTTCCACGCGAGGAATCCGAAGATCGTGTACCCGTCGGGGGTGTTTTTTTCGAATTCGTTCGCTCGCAGATCGTACTGCCTCGAGCTTTTGACAGCCGAAGGCTTCCACGGATCTGCGTGAACGATTCGGAATAGTTTCGAATCGATGGCCCAGAAGGTGGACGTTATGAGGCCCGTCCAGGACTGGCCGATGTCCACGTGGCCTCCGACTTCGTCCATCGCGTGGGTCGCGAAATCTGGGCAGGCGGTCCTGTCTGCTGGCATGTACACGGCGCTGACTCCCAGCGCGTACGGAAGGGTTTCCCACGTCGGGACCTCCAGGTGGTTTCTCCCTGGCCTGTGGAAGTCATAGTTGAATGTCAGGCTGCCGAAAGACAGTTCGGTCACTGCGCACACTCGGATGCTCACGTCTATCAGCACGCCGAAGTCGAGGATCTGGATGACCGCCAGGCCCATCTTGATCTGCGCCTCGTAGTTCGAAGCGATGGTGCCGTCCGGCTTCCGCGTGAACGGACACTTGAACTCGGCGAGGACCTTGCTGACGGTCGCCGGCTCGTCGGCGCACGGCACCATAGTTCCCGCGCTGTCCAAGGACACGACGAACATGCCGTCGGGACTGTAGTGGCATCCCGGGAATGGACCTCTTATACAGACGTCCGAGCCGTACAGCCGCGTCGAGAACTCGAGCTCGAGCATCCGTTCGGCCACGGGCTCGAATATCGTTCCCCAGACGCAAGCGATCGGCGTTCTGGGCCTGGCCGCGCTTGGATTCGCCAACTGCCAGGCCCTCTTCTGTTTCTCCCCGACGATCCACCGGACGTTCTCGGGATTGACGACCTTGGATGCGTCTGTTCCTCCGATGGAGCCGCTGGAGAACTCGGCCCACTCTGGACTCCTCTGGACGAACGGAAGCGATCGATCGCGGATGAAATCCTCTATCTGCGCGGTAAACATCGGCTGGTCAGTCATATTTCGTCAGGAGCGTTTCAATTTCTCTAGTTACTTCTTCTGTTTTCCGGACGAATTCGGCGTATGAATCTTCGAGCTCATATAGATACTTCAGAGTCTTGTCTTCAACTTGTCGGACCGCGTCGGCGTCTGAAGTCCTGGCGTGGATGCACAACGATTCGCTGGGCTCTGGGAACCTCGGGAATCGGTTCGTACTGGGCGAACTGGGACAGAACGACCGTACTACTCGGTCGATCTCGCCCACCGCTTCGTACACGGTTCTGATCGTCTTCGGTTTGCCCCGTTCGCTCGATCTCCGGAAATCAAAGTCAGGGAACACAACGAAGGTCGAAGTTCCTGTTATGCCTCGGCTGTTGTACCTGTCGAGGGCGTTCATGAGCCGTTCAACTGCGGTTCGGATAGCAGAGCCGGCCATGGAATCGAATCCGGCCATCTCGTCCGCGACGTCTTGCTCGGTGATGAAACTCCGAGAGCCGTACGGCGCGGTTCCGCCTGCCAGCATTCGGGCTCTGGACTTAACGAGCTCGTACTCCACCCATCCGCCGACGACGTGATCGACGCCGCCTATGGTCACTGACTTGTTAGACATATATGAAACAGCCTTTATTAATGCGCGTTGTAATTCTCTCACACACGAGTATCTTGTGTGTATATACGGGGAACGATGGCTTCGGCTGTGACTCTCGAGTATGCGCTGAATACGAAAACAGCGTTGGACGCTGGAGAATGCGCAGAAGGATGCGCGAGACGCCCGGGAGATCCATGTTCCACTAACAAAGTTTTGGACATCGTATCTGAATTCGTGCTCAAGCACGGCCCTGTCGGCGGCATTACCAGAGGCAAAAGCGACCAGGTTCTTGCGTTTGAGACACGACAAGACGATATCATTCTTCCGTCGAGGGGGGGTGGGGCCAAGGTGGTGAGAGATGCCGCGGAAAAACTCAATTGCACGTCTGAGTCTTGCGTGCTGTCTCACCCAGATTTCAAGTCTTTCGTTCGCGAACAGATCGGGGCCGACGCCGAGAAACTTATCGAGCGCGAAAAAGAAGAAAGATTCAAAACGTTCGGCCCAAGGAATTCAACGAAATGGCTCGACAACGAGAATATTGACTACACTCTTCAGAGGTGGGCCAGAGTGTTCGACGATTTCTACCCTTACAGTTTCAATATGATCGACTTCGAGAGCGCCGGCGGGTCCCTCGCTAGGAATCCCATGTCCATGATTCTCGACGGCCTCGTGGCCGTCAACCTGGGGAACCAGAAAATGGTGACTAAGAAATGTCGATGCGCAGCATCCGTAGTCAACACAGACAGAACCGGCAACCGCGGGAAACATTGGACTGCAGTGTTCATCGATTGCAGGAAACTGAAAGGGCTGTGGACCGTCGAGTTCTTCAACTCGTCTGGCAATCCTCCGGCGCGTGAGATCGTCGAGTGGATGGAGAAGACGAGACAAATGCTCATCGATTATCGCCGGGGCGGAGGTGGCGACGTCTCGTCAGGCGACGTCGACACAGTGGTAGCTTCGACCGTCCGCCACCAGTACTCTGAGAGCGAATGCGGCGTGTATTC